>ENA-OSJC01000162-OSJC01000162.1-marine-metagenome-genome-assembly--contig:-NODE-162-length-67450-cov-5.944800_pt1 | contig 67450 bp, 68 predicted proteins | sample MGYA00237885_ERZ534234 | MGnify/ENA primary metagenome ERZ534234 (study PRJEB26413, sample SAMN06343907) | marine metagenome | isolation source: coastal waters | place: Atlantic Ocean: West Antarctic... | reverse complement strand
TAGCTACGGGTGGACTTGAACCACCGACCCCAGCATTATGAATGCTGTGCTCTAACCAGCTGAGCTACGTAGCCATAAACATTTACAGGAACCAATGGTTCCGAAGAGGCGCGCATTTTCCCGATTTTCAGAGGGCAAGTCAAGGCAGAGTAGGGCCTCCAGCATTTCTTGCGCCGCTGCTGTATCTGCTGCGCTACGGAAGTTTGTTCAAGTGCCTCGCTCACTAGACGTTGAAGCGAAAGTGGACGACGTCGCCGTCCTGCACAACGTACTCTTTGCCTTCGAGACGCCAGCGCCCGGCGTCTTTTGCCCCTTGTTCGCCGTTATGCTTGATGAAGTCATCATAGCTGATGACCTCAGCGCGTATAAACCCCTTTTGGAAATCAGTGTGTATGACTCCGGCGGCCTCAGGAGCAGTGGCGCCCACCTTCACCGTCCATGCGCGCACTTCCTTCACGCCTGCTGTGAAGTAAGTCTGTAGCTCTAACAGTTCATAGCCAGCGCGAATCACCCGGTCCAGCCCAGGCTCATCCATGCCCAGTTCCTGCAAGAATTCTAGGCGCTCCTCATCAGCCAGTTCTGCAATTTCTGACTCTAACTTGTTGCAAATCGGAACGACAATGGCATTTTCTAGCGCCGCGATTTCGTTGACAACATCCAGATAAGGGTTGCCCTCAAAACCACTTTCATCAACGTTGGCAATGTACATAGTGGGCTTAGCTGTTAGCAGGAAGAGTTGTCTAACAAGCGCGGTTTCACTCTCATCGAAGGCAAGCGAACGAGCGGGAAGCGCTTCGTTCAGATGAGGCAGCAGCTTATCCTCCAGCAGTGCCTTCATGGCTATAGATTCTTTGTCGCCGCCTTTAGCCGTTCGAATGATCTTTTGTAATTGCTTTTCGCAGCTATCGAGATCCGCCAGTGCCAGTTCCGTGTTGATGATTTCAATGTCGGCTCTGGGGTCAATTTTATTAGACACGTGGATGACATTGTCGTCTTTAAAACAGCGAACAACATGGGCGATCGCGTGAGTTTCGCGAATATTGGCCAGAAACTGGTTGCCGAGGCCCTCGCCTTGGGATGCACCCGCCACCAGACCGGCGATGTCGACGAACTCCATGGTGGTAGAGACTTCACGTTGAGGTTTGATGATGTCTGCAATCTTACTCTGCCGTGGATCCGGCACGGGTACGATGCCAGCGTTAGGCTCGATGGTGCAGAAGGGGAAGTTTTCTGCGCCAATCCCAGCATTGGTGAGGGCATTGAACAGGGTTGATTTGCCGACATTCGGCAATCCGACGATTCCACAATTAAAACCCATAGCCTATTCCTGTTCCTTCACGTCTGGGCAGCTCAGGCTGCGCTAAAACTGTGTAATCGCGTCATCGCTTTGGTGACGTCTCCATCGAGCAATAGAGGCAGAGTGGCGATGGCCTCGTCAATGCATGCGTTGATGCATTCGCGCTCCGCTTGTGAAGGGGCACTTAGAACATGCGCTGTCACTCTGGACGCGTGACCCGGGTGATCAATACCGATGCGCAAACGATGAAAATCCTTATTGTTTGCAAGTGCCGGAACGATGTCACGTAATCCGTTGTGGCCCCCATGACCGCCGCCTTGCTTAAAACGTGCACTGCCGGAAGGGATGTCCAGTTCATCGTGAGCAATAAGGATCTGCTCAGGTGTGATCTTGAAAAAACCAGCCATCGCGCCGACAGCCTTACCGCTGAGATTCATGAAAGTGGTGGGGACTAGCAGGCGCAGCTCATGGCCAGCTAGCGTGACCCGGCTGGTAAGACCAAAAAACCTAGATTCCTCCTGCATTGGAGTACCACAGACTTTAGCAAGTTCTGCAACAAAATCAGCGCCGGCGTTGTGGCGGGTACCCCGGTATTCGCTACCGGGGTTGCCAAGTCCCACAATGAGCTTTATTTCAGGCAATGTGCATGCCGCTCTGGTGAGTGCCGCCGCGAGGAGATTATTCCTCGCTATCGTCTGTTTCTGTCTCGCTGGCTGCAGCGTCCTCTGCAGCAGCAGGAGCAGCATCCAGGTCATCAGCGTCATCGCCACCCTTAGGCGCAATGACGGAAGCAACCGCTAAGTCGTGGTCTTCACCCAGTGCCAATGCGACAGAGGTTACGCCTGACGGTAATGTAATGTCAGACAGGTGGATGATTTGGCCGGTTTCCACCTCCAGCATATCCACTGCGATGAAAGTGGGTATATCTGCAGGCAGACACAGCACTTCGATGTCCGTTGCTTGGTGCTGAATCATCCCGCCCTGCGTCTTCACGCCATAGCAGGCTGTTTCGTTGAGGAAGTGAATCGGCACATGAAGCTTAAGGGCGACTTTATCGTCGACACGTAAGAAGTCGATATGTGTAATGTTATTTTTTGCAGGGTGACGCTGCATATCCTTGATGATGGCTTTTTCCTTTGCCTTGCCGATATTGACGGTCAAGACATGCGAGTAGAGCGCCTCATTCTCCAGCGATTTTTCCACATCTTTGCGGATCAGGCTAAGCGGTTGAGGATCTTTCTCGCCACCATAAATAATGGCAGGGATCAGGTCAGCTAAACGACGCAGGCGGCGGCTCGCACCTTTCCCTAGGTCAGTTCGTGCTTGTGCATGTAGTTCAAATTGGTCAGACATAGTCGTGACTCCCTTGATAAGTCATTGTAGCACCTGCGACCAGTGCGGCAATGCGTTGGTGTGTACGCTGTCTCTACTGAAACAGCGCGCTGATTGATTCCTCATTGGAGACCCTACGCATGGACTCAGCCAGCAGGTCGGCAATCGTGAGTTGACGAATTTTTTTGATAGTTTTCGCCTCACCACTTAATGGAATCGTGTCTGTTACTACCAGCTCATCAAGCTGGGAGCCTTTAATATTTTCCAGAGCTTTGCCCGATAGTACTGCGTGTGTGCAGTAGGCAACGACCTTGGATGCGCCGCGCTCTTTCAACGCATCTGCGGCCTTACACAGTGTGCCAGCCGTGTCGACCATGTCGTCTACCAAGAGGCAGGTGCGCGCATTAACCTCTCCGATTAGGTTCATCACCTGAGCCTCGTTAGCTTTGGGACGTCGCTTGTCAATGATGGCCAAGTCGGCTTCATTCAATTGCTTCGCAATGGCTCGAGCTCTAACGACACCGCCTATGTCTGGAGAGACAACAATCAGGTTATCGTAATTGCTCGCTAGTATGTCTTCGATTAGTACCGGCGATCCATAAATATTGTCCACCGGGCATTTAAAAAAGCCTTGAATTTGCTCCGCATGCAAATCTACGGTTAATACACGGTCCACTCCAACCGTGACCATCATGTCGGCCACCACTTTTGCAGAGATGGGTACACGGGCTGAACGCACTCGCCTGTCTTGGCGAGCGTAACCGAAGTATGGCACGACCGCAGTGATGCGCGAAGCTGACGCCCTGCGAAGAGCATCGATCATGACAATAAGCTCCATCAGGTTGTCATTGGTCGGTGCACAGGTAGATTGGAGAACAAAAACGTCTTTGCCGCGAACGTTTTCATTGAGCTCAACCGTTGTTTCGCCATCGCTGAACTTGCCAACATCGGCCTTTCCAAGCGCTAGATAGAGACGGCTAGCCACTTTCTGGGCCAGTTCTGGGTTGGCGTTGCCTGTAAAAACCATCATTTTTGAGGACAATGTACTCTACCTTCAGGCTTCTCTCGAAAAACTACAGTAAATCACAACGCCATGTCCCTGTTGGGCACATAGCGCCGCCTATATGGCTGGGGTGGGAGGATTCGAACCTCCGAATGCCAGGATCAAAACCTGGTGCCTTGCCGCTTGGCGACACCCCAAACAATCTGGTGGATTATAATAATTCAGTCGGCAAAGGCGATGTGTTTACCCCCCGAGCGAGGATGCTCGTCATCTCTTCTGGCAACTGCCCTCTGGCCTCTCTGGCCTGAGTCGCATTATCGAAGCTGGTAAAGACACAAGCTCCGCTGCCAGTCAATTTGGCCTCTCCAAACTTATCCAGAACTTTCAACGCGTTATCGACTTTTGGGTAGAGTCGTCTGACAAGTGGCTGGAAATCGTTCCGGAAGTCCCTCTCAAAAAAGGCCGCCATTTTGATGGGGATAGTGTTGCGTGTCAATTGATCGTGAGAAAATATTTCAGCGGTGGACACATGACAATCTGGCACGACGACCAGGTACCAGCGCTCGGGAAGTTCTATTGGGGTGAGAATTTCTCCAATACCCTCGGCCCAGGCGGTATGGGCGCCGACAAAAATCGGGACATCGGCACCCAGGCGGACGGCTAAGGCTTGCAGCTGTAGTTGCGATAGCTGCAGGTTCCAAAGGTGGTTGAGTGCGAGCAGGGTGGTGGCTGCATTGGAACTGCCTCCTCCTAGGCCCGCTCCAGTGGGTATGGACTTGTGCAGCGTAATATGCGCGCCCAGTGTCCCGCATTGTAGTAACGCGGCGGCGCGCATAACGAGGTTTTCCTTTGGTGAAATTCCGGCATCGTTACAGTCGAGGGTAACCACGCCGCTTTGGTTGGGGGTGAGAACTATGTGGTCTCCCCAGTCCAGCAATTGAAACAGCGTTTGGAGTTCGTGGTAGCCGTCGCTTCGACGCCCTGTAATGTGTAGGAACAGATTCAGTTTGGCGGGCGATAAGATGGAAAGTGCGCTGGGCATCACTTTGGCGAGGTCTGCCAGTTTGAAATTATGATTTTAGCACGGGTTTCTCTGCGCTGGATTTGCAGACGCGTGGGTAGCGTAAACCCTTGAAACTGTTCGTAACGATGGTAGCTAACCTCCCAGTCATTTTGCCAAAGGCTTTGCAGAAGCTCTGTCTGGGGGTCGAGTTCGAGTCGTTGCACTTTTATAGCCGGAGCAGGAATACCCTTAAGCCAATAGCTCAGCGCATTCAGGGGCAGATCGAAGCCTGTGTTCAATACAATGGCATCAGGGTTTGAGATATCTACCGTCGTATGATTGTCATCTCGATGAATCTCCAGCTCCCGGCCGTTACTGTGAATTGTGGTAGCGCCCATACCAAGAGGGCCGCTCAAGTGCAGGTAGGTGTTTCGATTATCTTGTTGCCAGGCTAGGGACGCCGATTCCGATGCCTTTGCGGTGCGCAGTGCCACTTTGCCAATTGCAGTCCATTGCTGCAGTAGTTCCAACTGTGCGTTGTGCGACTGCCAGCTGCTGGACGCAGGACCGCGCTGATCCAAACCTGAACAGCCTGCCACGAGTAGCATGATTAGCCAAAGTTGCAGGTGCCTGCTGGCAGTCATATTAGGGTCGAGGCTCCACTGGATAGACTTGCGCTGGCAGGCCAAACGGTAACACTATTCCGAGGCGCTCCAGTGTGTTCAAGAGGGCAGGGTGGTTCGGCTCGCGCAAAAGAGCGCCTTGCCAGACAGCTAGGGCCGCGTCTGTCTTCCCCTGAGCCCACAGTACCTCACCTAGGTGAGATGCCACTTCAGCGTCTGGGAAGCTAGTGTAGGCCTGTGTTAGATAAGTCACTGAGGCAGCGTATTGTTCCGTGCGGAACATGACCCAGCCCATACTGTCTAGGATGGCGGGCTCGTCAGGCTCTAGTGCCAGCGCGCGTGAAATCAGATCAAGTGCTTCGCTATAGCGGGTTGTGCGGTTAGCCAGCGTATATCCCAATGCGTTGAGGGCCGCTGTGTTATCCGGATCAGCCGTGATAATCGTGCGTAAATCCTGTTCCATCGCAACCAGGTTGTTCATTTGTTCGTTAAGCATCGCGCGCGCGTAACGCAAAGAAAAACTGTCTGGCGCTTCTGCCAATGCCTGATTTAGGATCTGTAGAGACACTGTCTTAGCGCCAGCCTCGGCCAAGATGTTGGCTTCCAAGGCGTAGAGGTCATTTCGCAAGTGAGGATGCTCTTGTCGCTGCTCAACGAACCACGCATGGCAGCGTGCCAGCTGATCACTATTGACCAGAATTTGGCCGATACGGTTACTGGCAGCAAAATATTCTGGCCCAAATCCTATCTGCATATAATGGGTAAGTGCCTCCTCAATGTTGTTGTCTTTTTCGGCCATGCTTCCGAGGTAGTAGTAGGCCTCATTGACACGCTGGCCCAGTGCAATGGTTTGTCGCAGATACGCTCGCGTGGCCTCGGGGTCGGGTTCGGAAATTTCCTGATTAATGAGGGCGAGAGAAAATAATAAATCACCGTCTTCAGGATGTTGCTCCGCAAGAATTTCAAATTGCTGGCGCGCTGCGCCCATATCAGACGCTGTTAGCAGGCGAGCGTATTGTAGCCTCAGCAGATTGTTGTCAGGGTTGACCTGTAACGCTTGTTGCACTCGTGCATAAGGGCTCGCCGCACTCTGATCGGTCAGAATCTTGGCTTCTAATAGCATAGCTGGAGTTTCTTCCGGTTCTAGGCTGAGCAATGTATCAAGCGTGTCCAGTGCCGCATCGAACTGTCCTGTCTCGGCCTGAATCAGTGCCTGAGTCAATAGTAAGCTGGTATTCTGAGGAAACTCTGCCACTAGTGTCTGGGTGTCTCGAGCCAGCTCTGCTCTCTGAGAATCGCTCAATTGCTTAAAGCCATTAAGCAACACAGGGAAATTAGCATCACCCGTTTCACGCTCCACCAGGATAAGGTAGGGCAGAGCTTCCAGCGGCCGCCCCTGCTGGGCTAGAAGCTGTGCCAGCGTATTATTTGCTTCAGTGTTTTTCGGGTCAAGCTCGGTCCAAAGTTCTGCCGCCTCAACGGCAACTTCTTCACGCTTCAAGAACTGCGCCAGATGTGTGGTGTGCTCACTGACGCCGCTATCACGCAACACGCCCGCTTGACCGATATACTGCTCCATTGCCACATCATAGGCCTGCCTTCTCAGGGCAAACTCAGCGACCAGCAAAGAATAGAGACTGTCCCTGGGGAATGGTCTCTCACGAACAGTGACGGCGGATTCAGGTTCAGTCCGGGCTTCATGCTCCGAGACGGCGATTTGAGCCGCACATCCGGCGAGCAGGATACAAGCGACGGTTAAAAAAAGAAGTCGAAACATGGCGGCTTAAGGCGAACTGATCCAGCAATGAAACACACGGTATAATGACACACACGGGCAGTGAAACACACTGGTGGCGAGCAAGAAGGCCAACGCTATCAATGGGCGCGTTACTTGCCCCTGCTATTTACCGCCTAACCTGTTAAAATCCCGAGAGTTTTTTGCAAATTGTGCTAAGGTGCGCCGGGGTCTGGGAAGACTCTGGTCAGTTGGCAAGTCCTTTATCTAGAATGCCGTGGAGCCAGTTTCAGTCGTCATGAATTTGATCGCTTTGGGAATCAGTCACAACTCAGCTGGAGTCGAAGTGCGCGAGCGGGTGGCTTTTGCGCCCGAGCAGGTCAGTGAAGCGCTGATAGATGCTTGTGAGGTGGTGGGTATAGAAGAGGTTGTCATCCTTTCAACCTGTAATCGCACAGAGCTGTATGCCATGGTGTCCGACGGTGCAAATCTTGGCGACAAGGCTCATGAGCTGATTGAGTGGGTAGCGAACTACCACCATCTATCGGCACAGGAGTTACATCACTGTTCTTACTGTCACGAGGGGCATCAGGCCCTGCGGCATCTGATACAGGTCGCCAGTGGCCTCGATTCTATGGTGCTGGGGGAGCCGCAGATTTTTGGGCAGTTGAAGTCTGCGTATGTCGTGGCGGCTGAAGCGGGTACTGCGGGTGGTGAATTTGGCCGCCTATTTCCGCGCATTTTCTCTATCGCAAAGCGGGTTCGCACCGATACTGCTATTGGCGAAAACCCAGTTTCAGTAGCTTATGCCGCGGTGAATTTGGCGGGGCATATTTTCTCCGATTTGGGCCAGTGTAATGCCTTGTTGGTGGGTGCTGGAGAAACTATTGAGCTGGTTGCCCGCCACCTTGTCGGGGCCGGGGTGAGAAACATTGTGATTGCCAATCGCACACTTGCCCGTGCTAGAGAGCTGGCGCAGAAATTTGGCGCCGAAGCGGTTTTGCTTGCTGAAATACCTGCGCAGCTGTCGAGTTCGGATATCATTATTACGTCTACCGCTAGCCAGCTTCCTATCCTCGGTAAAGGCGCCGTGGAACAAGCGCTTAAAGTGCGTAAGCATCGCCCCTTTTTGATGGTTGATATAGCCGTGCCGAGGGATATCGAATCTCAGGTCGGTGAGTTGCCCGATGTCTATCTCTACAGCGTCGACGATTTGCGCGAGATTGTAGAAGCAAACATGCGCAGTCGCAGCAGCGAAGCCGGTAAGGCTGACTTCATTATTGATGAGGGCGTTCGCGTTTACATCGAAGAGGGTCTGGGCCTTGAAGCAGTGGACACCGTCAAAGAGTATCGGGCGATGGCAGAGCAACTACGTGACCACGAACTCCAGCGTGCCCAACGTGCCCTCGATCGTGGTGATGATCCACGCCAAATATTAGCTCAGTTATCTCGCACTATTACCAATAAACTGATTCATGCACCGACCGCCGGCCTCAAACGGGCGAGCGTGGATGGTCGGCAGGACTTGATTAATAATGCTCGTAAACTATTGGGACTGGAGGGTAATCCACCTCAGCCTCAGCCAGCTGGAGGTCGTGATCAGGCTGAGCCTGAGTTGCCCCCGTCAGCACTGGAAACGACTCGACGCACGCTTCAATGAAATCATCACTGCTGACTAAGCTAGAAATGCTCACAGACCGACATGAAGAAGTATCGGCGTTGCTCAGCGATAGCCAGACGATTGCTGACCAGAATAAATTCCGCGAGTTGTCACGCGAATATTCTGAATTAGCGCCGATAGTGACTTGCTATGCCCAGTACAGCCAAGTTCAGGCTGATCTGGAAGAGGCACGGCAGCTGTTGAACGACACTGATTCAGATGTGCGTGATATGGCTCGCGATGAATTGGAGACAGGCGGCGAGAGTCTTGGAGCTATAGAATCACAGATTCAAACGCTATTGCTGCCGCGAGATCCGAACGATTCTCACAATGTATTTTTAGAGATTCGCGCAGGTACCGGCGGTGACGAGGCGGCAATTTTTTCCGGTGATTTGTACCGCATGTATTCCCGTTATGCGGAGAACCAAGGCTGGAAAATAGAAGTATTGTCAGAGCGCACGGGTGATCACGGTGGGTATAAAGAAATTATCACCCGCGTTGAAGGACGTGACGTTTACGCTCAACTGAAGTTTGAATCGGGAGCCCACCGCGTCCAGCGTGTCCCTGACACTGAATCGCAGGGTCGGATTCACACGTCTGCCTGCACTGTGGCCGTCATGCCAGAGGCTGAAGAGGTTGATCAGGTAGAAATTAATAAGTCTGATTTGCGAGTTGATACTTACCGCGCCTCCGGCGCGGGAGGGCAGCATGTTAACAAAACTGATTCCGCTGTGCGCCTGACCCATATTCCTAGCGGTGTCGTGGTGGAGTGTCAGGACGAGCGCTCGCAGCACAAGAATCGAGCTCGGGCGATGTCTCTGTTGCAGGCCAAGTTGCTGACAAGTGCTCAGGATAAACAGGCCAGTGAAACCGCTGAGACGCGGCGTAATCTGGTCGGTACCGGAGACCGTTCTGATCGCATTCGCACCTATAACTTTCCGCAGGGTCGCATGACCGACCATCGTATAAATCTGACGCTGTATAAACTCGACGAAGTGATGGAGGGTCAACTGGGTGCCATCATCGGCCCGCTGCGGCAGGAGTATCAGGCAGATCAGTTAGCAGCGTTGGCAGATAATTAGTGATGACGGTGCAGGAACTGCTGCGTTCAGGTAGTGATCTTCCAGCCGACAGTGCTCGGCGCGATACCGAAGTTCTGCTGGGCTACTGCTTGGGTAAACCTCGCGCATGGCTATATACCTGGCCCGACAAAGAAGTGTCCCGCGACTGCGCTAGAGATTTTGAGACGTTATTGGCGCAGCGAAGAGAAGGTCTGCCGGTGGCCTACCTTACGGGTGAGCGAGAGTTCTGGTCCCTGCAATTGTCGGTAAGCAACGCTACTCTGATCCCTCGCCCCGAAACGGAGACGCTTGTGGCGTGGGCCTTGGAGCTTGAGCTGCCGCATACGGCGAGTGTGCTTGATCTCGGTACCGGTTCTGGTGCGATTGCGTTGGCGCTGGCGAGTGAAAAACCGCGCTGGCATGTGACGGCATTGGACGTTAGCAAGGAGGCGCTTCAGGTGGCTCGGCGAAACGCCGTTAGGACGAGACTCACGTCAGTGCGCTTTGTCCAATCGGATTGGTATCAAGCGGTCAAGGGTCAGCGTTTTAACGCGCTGCTGGGAAATCCTCCTTACATTGATGAGGACGATCCTCATCTGGCGTTTGGCGATGTCCGCTTTGAGCCACGTTCAGCATTGGTGTCTTCTAATAGCGGCCTTGAGGATTTGGGTCGTCTCGTGAGGGGTGCCCCGGAGCAGTTACTCGATGGCGGTTGGCTGTTACTAGAACATGGGTTTGACCAGTCCAATGCCGTAAGCGCGATGTTGCATGATGCGGGTTTTAGTGAGGTGATTACGCGGCGGGATATGTCGGGACAGCAGCGAATTACCGGAGGTTGCTGGCATGCTGACTGACGAGCAACTCATGCGTTATAACCGGCAAATTTTGCTCAATGATTTCGATATTGCAGGGCAGGAGCGGTTGCAACAGTCTCGGGTGTTGGTCGTTGGGCTGGGTGGACTAGGCTGCCCAGCTTCACTCTATCTTGCCGCTGCTGGTGTTGGTGAACTGGTGTTGGTTGATGGCGACGCAGTCGAGCTCAGCAATCTTCAGCGTCAGATCGCGCATTCTGAAGTCGATATTGGTGCTAATAAAGCCCGTTCGGCTGCCGCCTCGATCGCAGCATTGAATCCACAGGTAAAACTGGAAATCTTCGAGCAGCCACTGATTGAGGGTGCTATGGCGGCATTATTGTCTCGTGTAGATTTAGTGTTAGATGCTACGGACAACTATCCGGTGCGGTTTGCCTTGAACCGAGCCTGCATTGCCGCTGGTGTGCCACTCGTATCGGCAGCAGCGGTGCGCAGTGAGGGACAGTTGGCCGTCTTTGATCCCGCACGCGGCGGCCCTTGTTATCGCTGTTTGTATGTAGAGGGAGAGGAGCACGTAGCGCTTAGTTGCAGCGAAAGTGGTGTTTTGGCACCGCTGGTAGGTGTCATTGGCTCATTGCAGGCCATGGAGGCAATCAAGGTACTCTCGGGCTATGGTGAGCCGCTGCTGGGGAAACTGCTAGTGCTAGACTTGCGCAGCATGGAATTTCGCCAGTTGAAGTTGCCTGCGCGAGCGGACTGCCCGGCCTGCTCCCATCTGCACCTTTGAAAGCGTGAGTCTTATCGTCAGGGTCACATCATGAGTTGCCATATTGAAAAGCAGTTGATCATGCGGCGTGATAGGCTAGGGCGACTTTTTACTGCTGGTTCTGGTGGCAGAAACAGTGAATTGATGCATTCAAGTGATAACGATGAACCTTTCCACGCATTCTGGTGTCACAGAAGCTAAGCCTTAAAGAGAGACCCCCATGAACGTATTAGCGCAGTGGTACTACAGTCTACAAAACGTATTTTTCGTATGCCCTAAGTACCTAAACGGACTGGCGCCTCTAGCTCTGCGCCTCTATCTTGTTCCGGTTTTCTGGATGGCGGGCACGCAAAAAATAGCAGGGATGGAAAACACTATCCAGTGGTTCGGAAATCCTGACTGGGGTTTGGGGCTTCCTTTTCCAAGCCTGCTGGCCCACCTTGCTGCCTACACAGAAGCGATAGGCGCGTTGATGTTGTTAATAGGGTTGGCGACTCGCTGGATTTCGATACCCCTGATGGTCACTATGTTGGTTGCAATATTTGCTGTGCATTGGGATAACGGCTGGGCGGCTGTCGCCGATGCCAGCTCGGAGGATATCGCCGTGCGCCTGGGTGCGGCCAAAAATATCCTGCAGGAACACGGAAACTACGCCTGGCTCACAGAAAAAGGCAACTTCGTCATTTTCAATAACGGTATTGAATCTGGCGTGACTTATTTGTTGATGCTCTTTAGCCTGTTGTTTACTGGCGGCGGACGTTTTACCAGTGTGGATTATTTCCTCTCAAGACTATGGCCGAAGAAATCATAATATTTGGCGCTGACGTGTATTATTCATAGCCGCCACCTATTCGGCCGGAGAAATGGTAGGATAGGGCGTTTTTTGCACAGTCAAGGGCAGACAGAGTTGATCAAGAATCTAGTGAACCGCATGACGAACAATGGCAATGCTGCCCGGACTCAGAATCCGGCTTCCTCTGGTCATGGACAGCCACCCCGTCAGGAGCCTTCCCACAAAGTCTCTAAAGCAGATCCACCACATGATAGTACCCGATCGGAGCCGGGCAAGGGTAGCAAGCGCCGTTCGCGCAAGCCCGGTCTTGCCGCTTCATCCTGGTCGTTGGACGAGTTTCCTGTTGAGCCAAAGGAAGGTGCGAGTCGCTTTCACGATCTAGGTTTACGTGATGAACTGATGCACGGGATTGCCGACTTAGGCTTTCATTATTGCTCTCCTATACAGGGAGCAATTCTGCCACATACCCTGCAAGGCAATGACGCTATCGGCAAGGCCCAGACCGGTACTGGCAAGACGGCAGCTTTCCTTATTACGATCTTCAATGATCAGCTGTGTAATCCGCCAGAGGCAGAACGCTTTGTGGGCGAGCCGCGTGCTTTGGTTATTGCCCCTACCCGGGAATTGGTGATGCAGATCGCCGCTGATGCTGAGGAGCTGGGCAAACATACTGGGTTGCAAGTCGTGACGTTGATTGGCGGCATGGACTATCAGAAGCAACTTAATCGGCTGACTCATAACGTAGTGGATCTAGTCGTAGCGACACCGGGCCGTCTTTTGGATTTCATGAGCCGGCGCGATCTATACCTAGACCATGTTGAAATACTGGTGCTGGATGAGGCAGACCGTATGCTGGATATGGGCTTTATCCCTCAGGTCAAACGTATTGTCCGTGCAACACCTGCAAAGGAGAGCCGACAAACACTATTATTTTCTGCTACATTTACTCAGGACATTCTCAATCTTTCCGAGCAATGGACGTATCAGCCTATTACTGTTGATATTGAACCTGAAAATGTGGCAACGGATTCAGTAGATCAGAAAGTATATCTCGTCAGTAGTCAGCAGCGTTATCGAGTGCTTAACAATTTACTTCGTAGCGACGGTTGCACCAGTGTGATTATTTTCGCTAATCGGAGAGACCAGGTTCGCCGTTTGCATGAGCGCCTGTGTAAATCAGGAATATCAGCAGGGATCCTGTCTGGGGAAATCCCTCAGGCAAAGCGCACGCGGACTCTTGAGCAGTTCAAGCAGGGTGAGATAAAAGTGTTGGTGGCCACCGATGTCGCTGGTCGTGGAATTCACGTAAGCGGCGTCAGTCATGTGGTGAATTATAATTTACCTGAAGACCCGGAAGACTATGTTCACCGTATAGGTCGTACTGGGCGTGCCGGAGCAACCGGTACTTCTGTCAGCTTTGCCAGCGAAGATGATGCGTTTTTACTGCCAGATCTTGAAGCGTTATTGGGCACTAAGCTGGAGTGTACGCATCCCCCTAAAGAACTATTGATCTAGTTCCTCGCACCATAGCAGGGTGGCGCCCACGACTGCCGCGGGCACCACCAAAAAGTTTACCAATGGTATGCCGGCACACAAGGCGACCATTCCGCCAAATCCCATGCTGGTGAGTCGTCGAGACCGAACTGCGGCTTTTACTTGCGAAAAACTTAACTGGTGGTTATCCATAGGGTAGTCCACAAATTGTATGCTCATCATCCAGGCACCCAAAAGGAGCCACGCCACCGCGCCCAAGCCTGGAACAAATGAGATCACTAGAACCACAAGTGCCATGGGAACGTAATACAGTAGCTTCACCAGTTCCCGGACAACACTTCTGGGCACTGCCAGCAACGCCGCTCCCATACCCTCAAGCGAGGTCACAGATTGACCGGTAATCAACTCTTCGGCCTTTTCAGCTAATAAGGCGTTAAAGGGTGATGCGATTATCAGAGCGACCGAGGTGAATATGTAGCCGCTGATCAGGCTTACCGTAATTCCAATGATGGGCCACAAAATCCATCTGATGAAGTTCAACCAATCGGGAATGCGAGACAGCATCGCGTCCATTAGCCCACTGATATAGCTAAAACTAAGAGTGATCAGAGAGCCAAAGATGAGGATATTGATTACTAGGGGAATGATCACGAAAGGCCGTAAAGAAGGATGCCTTAATAGCCGCGCCCCCCGGGTCAGATAGTTAGCGCCGCGCGCAATATTACCTCGCATCTGGTTTACCTCCCGTGGACTTGCCGGAGGTAGAGCCGAGGCAGCGTTCGCCGGCAGAGTTTTTTGCCTTCGCCTTTGCCTCGCAGCTGATGTCAGCTCTCTGACGCCAGCGACTGTCTGGTGGGAGTCCCGCTTCGACCGCGCATTGGTTGTCGCCTTCCCTCAGCGGGCATAATATTGCTTGTTGCTTCGATTTACTCATTAGCAGGTCATTTTACGTCTTGCCTCGCGCTATACTATCGGACTGTACAGGGAGTGGGTAATGATGAGTATTGACAACGATAAGGTTTTTTCCGATGCGATGTCCGATGTGGTGCCCTTGAAATACGAGTCCAAAGTTGATCTTAATCGAAAAACTGTGCGTGATAAAGACTCTTCCCTCGAGCACCGCAGGCGGGCAGCCGCAGAGATGCCAGAGAGTGACCTTAACGCATTGTCTACTACTGGCGTTGTGCCGCTGGATGGCTGGTTGGTACTCACCTTCAAGCGCACTGGCGTACAAAACGGTGTTTTTCGTAAATTGAAGCAGGGTCGTTATGAGGCCGAGTGTACGCTCGATCTGCACTGCATGAATACAGAGGCTGCGCGCCGCGAGGTCTTTGAGTTTATTGAAGAAGTCCACGAATTGGGTCTGCGCAGCGTGTTGGTGGTTCACGGCAAAGGCGGTAGTAAATTGGAAAAAGAGCGCAGCTCAATTCTTAAAGGCTGTGTTGATCATTGGTTGCGGCAGCTGGAGATCGTTCAGGCATTTCACAGCGCACAGCCGCGGCACGGTGGCACGGGTGCTGTATATGTGCTGTTACGTAAGAGCGAGAAAAAGAAGCAAGAAAATCGCGAGAAGCTCTCCAAGGGACGAGTGCCTGTCGATCCCCTGTAGGGTGTAATGTATGGGTGTCTTATTGACTCAGGTTAGCGCACTGCGCCCGCCTTCAAAATCTCAGCGTACTCTGAGCCATGGCGATGAGTCGACACGATGTCCAACACAGTGCGCCCGTCCTTGCTGGTCGTGTTCAGGTCGCGGCCATCGTTGCAGAAAAAAGACACAAACAGTTCGAAATCTGAAGCGCGCATGCTCTGGTAAGCTTTAAGTAGCATGTGAAAATCTTCGGCGGAGCCATCATGTGGTTTCACGTTGAGGAAGCTTTTTACGTGTTCTTCGGTCCAGACTTCGTCTACTACTTTTTCTTTGTCTTTTCGCATGGTTCGCGTTCCTTTTATGCCAGTTTTTTAGCCAGTAACTCATTTACCATTTGAGGATTGGCCTGGCCTTTTGATAGTTTCATCACCTGCCCAACAAAAAATCCTACCAGTTTTTTGCGCTTGGCTTCGTCTGAATCAAGGTACTGTTGCACCTGCGCCGCGCTGGCGCTGAGGACATCATCCACAATCGCGTCAATGGCAGCAGTATCACTGACCTGCAATAAGCCGCGCGCCTCGATGATGTCGTCAGCGCCCCCCTCGCCCTTCCACATCGACTCAAAGACTTGCTTGGCCATCTTTCCAGAGATAGTCTTGTCGAGAATTCGACTGATAAGCGCTCCTAGCGCGGTGGCAGATACAGGACACTTTTCAATGGCACTTCCCGCGCGATTCAGCTGGCCCAAGAGTTCTACCTGAACCCAGTTTGCTGCGATTTTGGCGTCGCCACATTCTCCAGCAACGGTTTCAAAATAATCCGCCAGAGGACGGCTGTCAGACAACACATTAGCGTCGTATGGACCGAGCCCATACTGTGCGGTAAAGCGAGACCGTTTTTCGACGGGTAACTCGGGTAGAGATTCGCGAATTGACTCAATATAAATGTCATCTATGACGACGGGCAACAGGTCTGGTTCTGGAAAATAACGATAGTCATTGGCCACCTCTTTGCTGCGCATCGAACGTGTTTCGTCTCGGTCCGCATCGTAAAGACGAGTTTCCTGTGTGATCTTGCCGCCGTCTTCCAAGATATCTGCTTGTCGCTGAAACTCGTGATGAATGGCTTTTTCTACAAAGCGAAAGGAATTGACGTTCTTGATTTCCGCGCGGGTGCCCAGTGTCTTAGAGCCGATGGGCCGCAATGAAATATTGACATCACAGCGCATGGAACCCTCGGCCATGTTCCCATCAGAAATGCCAAGATAGGTTACGAGACTATGCAAAGCCTTGAGATAGGCCACCGCTTCCGCTGCACTGCGAATGTCAGGTTCCGATACTATCTCTAACAGCGGCGTGCCGGCTCGGTTGAGGTCGATGCCGGTATGGTCGTTGAAGTCTTCATGCAGTGACTTTCCTGCATCCTCCTCGAGGTGGGCTCGGGTAATGCCAATGGTTCTGGAGCTGCCGTCTTCCATTAGAATTTCGAAACTGCCCTTGCCGACAATCGGCTCGTCAAATTGGCTAATCTGATAGCCTTTGGGTAGGTCTGGATAGAAGTAGTTTTTCCGATCGAATACTGAGCGTTTGCTTATCTGTGCGCCGATGCCTAGGCCGAATTTAACGGCATAGCGCACGGCTTGTTCGTTAAGTACAGGGAGCATACCGGGCATCGCTAGATCAACCGCGCTGGCCTGTGTGTTGGGTTCGGCACCAAAGGTGGTCGAAGAGCCGGAAAATATTTTTGATTTAGTGGCCAGTTGCAGGTGCACCTCGAGGCCGATAATCGTTTCCCATTGCATCAAAGTGATCCCCCTTTTGCTGAGTCTGGGGTGCTAAGATGCCAGTCAGTCGCCTGCTGAAAGCGGTGGGCAACGTTGAGCAATCGTGCTTCGTCAAAGTGTCGGCCGATTAATTGCAGTCCTACTGGCTTGCCCTCAACAAACCCTGCAGGCAGGGACATACCGGGCAGACCTGCGAGGTTGACCGCAAGCGTATACACATCCTCCAGATACATTGAGATGGGGTCATTTGACTTGGCGCCGAGAGCAAAGGCTGGGCCGGGCGCAGTCGGGCCAGCGATGATGTCTACCTGCTCAAAACAATCCATGAAGTCCTGCTTGATCAGGCGCCGAATTTGCTGAGCCTTTTTGTAATAGGCATCGTAGTAGCCAGCAGACAATGCGTATGTCCCCACCAGGATGCGCCGCTTTACTTCTTCGCCAAAGCCTTCCTGCCGAGTTCGGCTGTAGAGGTCGTGAAGATCCGCCGGATTTTCACAGCGATAGCCATAGCGCACACCGTCAAAGCGAGACAGGTTAGTTGACGCCTCAGCCGGGGCAATGATGTAGTAAGTCGGGATGGTTAGCGCGCTATGGGGAAGTGACAGTTCCACCAGCGTGGCGCCCTGCGCCTCGAGTTCTTTTAAAGCATTATTGATGCACTCGCCGGTGGTGACATCTAGTCCTTCGCCAAAGTACTCTGCAGGCAGTCCAATACGCAGACCTTCTAGGCTGTCATCAAGTGTAGCGCAGTAGTCTTGTGTTGCGACGGTTGATGAGGTTGAGTCTAACGGGTCGTGTCCAGCCATAATATTCAATAATAAGGCGCAGTCCTCGGCGCTGTGTGCCATAGGACCCGCCTGATCTAGGCTAGAAGCGAAGGCCACAATTCCCAGACGCGAAACACGTCCATACGTGGGTTTAAGGCCGGTGATGCCGCAGAATGCAGCAGGTTGTCGGATCGAGCCCCCAGTATCAGTGCCCGTCGCTGCGGGGGCCAACAGGCCAGCCACCGCAGCGGCGGAACCCCCGGAGGAACCACCTGGCACCAGATCTGTGTTCCATGGATTACGCGCTGGGCCATAAAAGCTGCTCTCGTTGGAGGACCCCATGGCAAACTCGTCCATATTAGTCTTGCCTAATAGCACTGCCCCGGCAGCTTTAAACCGCTCTATCACGGTGGCATCGTAGGGTGGGATGAAGTTTTCTAACATGCGTGAACCACAGCTGGTGCGCACGCCTTCTGTGCAAAAAATGTCTTTATGCGCGATTGGAATGCCAGTCAGTGCGTTCGCATTTCCGACGGCTAGACTTCTGTCAGCTGCTTCCGCAGCCTCGAGCGCTGCCGCTTCATTCACCGTGATGAAGCTGTTGTATTGGGTATCCAGCGTGGTGATACGATCCAGATAGGCACGGGTGAGCTCCGCGCTGGAAAACTGACGTTCTCGCAGCCCTTTAGCGAGTTGGGCAACAGATTTAGTGTGCATTACAACAATCCTGATGCGGCATGTGCCGCTTACTCGATAACTTTGGGAACTAAGTAGAGACCGTTTTCTACGGCTGGGGCAATAGCCTGAAAAGCATCGCGGCGGTTACTTTGAGTCACTTCATCTGGGCGCAAGCGTTGGGTTGCGTCCAATGGGTTGGCCATAGGCTCTATGTCGCGGGTATCCACTGCCTGCAATTGATCCACCATTTGCAGGACTTCCGTGATGCGTTGGGTGACATCACCAATTTCTTCCTTAGATATGCGAATGCGGGCGAGCTCCGCAATCTTTTCAACTTCACCTTGCTCAATTGCCATTACCGTAGAACCATTAAAAACCGCCTTCAAAGGCGCAGGGGGGTAAACTTATCACATTTGCGCCTTGCCCAAAATCCCTGTGATTGGTAGAGTTACACAAATTAGTCGACTCCCCCAAAAATTGGCTTCCTGACGCGTTTTTAGTCTCGGTTAATGGTAGCTAAAGATACAAAAAGAAGACCGGCGCGGAGTCCCCCTTTGTATTCACAGGGTGCATGAATTCATGTTTAAAAAGTTACGTGGAGTGTTCTCTAACGATCTATCTATAGATCTAGGTACCGCCAACACACTGATCTACGTCCGAGAAAAGGGAATTGTGCTAAACGAGCCCTCTGTGGTGGCAATTCGTATTCACAATGGACAAAAAACCATCGAGGCCGTCGGCACTGAGGCCAAAAGAATGTTGGGCAGAACGCCGGGGAATATCACCGCTATTCGTCCTCTGAAAGATGGCGTGATTGCCGATTTTCTGGTCACAGAAAAGATGTTGCAGCACTTCATTGCCAAAGTCCATGAGAGTAAGTTTATTCGACCAAGCCCGCGTGTGCTAATTTGCGTGCCCTGTATGTCGACACAAGTAGAGCGGCGAGCAATTCGTGAATCTGCGCTCAGCGCCGGTGCCCGTGACGTGCGACTTATTGAAGAGCCAATGGCCGCAGCTATCGGTGCAGGGTTGAGTGTGGATGAGGCCACAGGTTGTATGGTCGTTGATGTCGGCGGCGGTACCACTGAGGTTGCTATCATCTCTCTTAATGGTGTCGTCTACCGTGATTCAGTGCGTGTAGGTGGAGACCGCTTTGATGAGGCCATCGTTTCACATGTGCGGCGTCGCTACGGCAGCCTCATCGGTGATGCCACTGCCGAGCGAATCAAGTTGGAAGTGGGTTGTGCTTTTCCGGGTAGTGAAATGCGTGAGATTGATGTGCGTGGTCGCAATTTAGCCGAAGGTGTGCCGCGCAGCTTTACGCTCAACAGTGATGAGATACTGGAGTCGTTGAAAGATCCCTTAGAAGCTATTGTGCAGGCGGTCAAATCCGCTCTTGAGCAGTCTCCACCCGAATTGGCATCTGATATTGCCGAGAGTGGCATTGTGTTGACTGGCGGCGGTGCTCTGTTGCGTGATCTGGATCGGCTCATCTCCGAGGAAACCGGTCTGCCGGTTATCGTCGCCGATGATCCTTTGACATGTGTTGCTCGTGGCGGTGGCCTTGCGATGGAAAGAATGGATCGGCGTACGATAGATTTGCTGTCTACGGAGTAGTGAGAGTTGATGGAGCCGGCTCTGTACCGTGCTAGATAAGGTGTGCTTTACCGCGATGCATGTCGATCACGGCAGCTGAGGAGCCGACATCAAGCCATTATTTGTCAAGAAATCTTCCCTGATGCTGCAGATTTTGGGTCCGACCCTCGTGGTCCTCGGTCTGTTAACGGCAGGTCTGTATTTTAATAAACTTCAGTCCACTCGAGCAGTGCTTGACACGCTAGCGTCGCCTATTTTTTGGGTTGCTAACTTGCCAACGCGTGTTAGTGAATGGACGGCGACGCATATCCAATCCCGCAGTGACTTGTTAGAGGGCAACGAGCGTTTGCGACGGGAAAACCTAATATTGCAGGGGCGATCTCAGAAGATGGCCTCATTACAATCAGAAAACGTGCGATTGCGCGCCTTGCTGAATTCCAGCGCTTTGGTGCGCGATGATGTGCTGGTGGCTGAACTTATCGGGGTTTCGCCGGACCCAGAGCGGCTCCAGCTGGTGTTAAACAAGGGAGAGGGCGACGGCGTGTTTTTGGGGCAGCCTTTGATCGATGCCGATGGATTGATGGGACAGATTGTAGAAGTCAGTAGCGGCATATCGCGAGCGCTATTGATTACCGATGTGACGCATGCCGTGCCGGTGCAAGTGAATCGCAATGGGGTAAGGGCAATTGCTGAGGGTACCGGTGCCTTAGAATCACTAGAAGTTCGACATATTTCTGCGACTACCGATATTCGTGAGGGCGACCTATTGGTAACGTCCGGTCTCGGGGGGCGATTTCCCGAGGGGTATCCGGTGGCAGTAGTGATCAATGTCGAGCGGGATCCCGGTGAAGTGTTCGTGCGAGTATTGGCGGCCCCTACTGCGGCGCTAGATCGAACGCGGCATGTGTTGCTGGTATTCACTGCACAACAAAGCCAAGAGGATTGAGCTGTGGCGGACAGGGGAGGACATGGCTATGCGGCTATTTTTCTGACCTTTGTAGCGGCCTATGTTTTGGCGGTGGTGCCGCTGCCTCTTTGGCTGCAGTGGGGGCGACCGGAGTGGTTGGCGCTGACGCTGATTTATTGGTGCATCGCTCTCCCAGAGCGGGTCGGCGTTGCTACCGGCTTGCTGGTGGGTTTGGGTCTTGATGTTTTGGAGGGCGCTGCCCTAGGGCAAAATGCCTTTGCTCTGATGGTAGTGGCGTTGCTAGCCCTTATTCTCTACCAGCGGTTGCGAGTCTCCGGGTTGTGGCAGCAGGCGGCGGTAGTGTTTGTTTTAGTTTGCATCAATCAGCTGATTTGTCAGTGGATACAAAATCTTGAAGGGGTGAGTGTTGTCCCGCTGTTATTTTTGCTGCCTGCGCTCTCCAGTGCTCTATTGTGGCCGGTGGTGCTGCACAGTTTGCGTGGCGTGCGGCGCTACTACCGAGTGAGCTGATATGAGTCAGCCCCGTTTGATCTTGGCGTCGGCTTCGCCGCGCCGTAAGATGTTATTAGATCAGTTAGGGGTGAGTTGTACGTGTGCTCCTGCGGACATCGACGAATCACACCGGATGGGAGAGAAACCCACAGACTACGTGAGGCGTATGGCGCAAGAAAAGGCGCGCACTATTGCTTCACTCTATCCTCCTGCTGAGCATGCAGTGCTGGCCGCTGATACCATAGTGGTCATCGCTGGCACAGTGCTGGGCAAGCCAACAGACTATGCTGATGCCCTCTTTATGCTCACTAGTTTAAGTGGCAGGAGCCACTCTGTTTTGACAGCCATATGTCTTATGACGGGCACTGGCATGGTGTGCGAATTAGTGGAGACCGAGGTTGAGTTTATGTCTCTGAGTCAGGAGGTCTGCAAAGCCTACCTGGCCACAGATGAACCTTGGGACAAGGCAGGGGCATACGGTATTCAGGGGTTAGCGGGTGCCTTTGTGCGCTCTGTTGATGGCAGCTACAGTAATGTGGTTGGGCTGCCTCTGTGTGAGACTTGGCAGTTACTGAGCGCAAATGGAATATCAACGGCGCTCCATGTCGCGCAGTCAGACTGATTCACGAGGTAGAACAGTGAGTACCAAAATTTTGATGAATGTGACTCCGATGGAAACACGAGTGGCATTAGTAGAGAGCGGCTTCATCCAGAATATTCACATCGAACGTACGACTAGCCGCAGCCTCGTTGGCAATATTTACTCGGGAAAGGTGGTGAGATTAGTCCCGGGTATGCAGGCGGCCTTTGTGGATATAGGGCTTGCGCGTACTGGCTTCATTCACGTCTCAGATGTTGTTGTTGGCACTGGCCATGGGCGTGCAGACAAAAGTATTTCTTTGAAGAAGATTGCCGACCACCTTCACGACGGCAAGAAGATCCTTGTTCAGGTGACTAGGGATCCTCTGGGCACTAAGGGCGCTCGCCTGACTATGCACTTGTCAGTGTCAACGCGATATCTTGTGTTGCAGCCTCAAAATAAGCATACCGGGGTTTCGCAGCGCATTGACAGTCCGCTGGAAAAGGCACGTTTAAAGCAAATGTTGGCGCAAGCTCGAGTAAATCAAAGCATAGATGATGCTATCGGTTTCGTTCTGCGTACCGCTGCCGAGGGCGTAGGACTCGAGCAGGTGTCTGCTGATATACATTTTCTCCATAGTGTGTGGGTAGATATTTCTCGCAGTGCCAAGACTGCGACTAAAGTCGGATTGCTTTATGAAAATTTACCGCTTCATTTGCGCACAGTGAGGGATCTTATTGATTCGTCCGTAGAAAAAATTCTCATCGATGACAGCGAGTGTTTGGCATCGCTGCAGGACTTTTGCGCTCATCATGTGCCTAAAGCTTCAAGGTTACTTGAGCACTACAGCGGTGAGCTTCCGTTATTCGAACTGCACGGTGTGGAAGGTGAGATCTTTGATGCGCTCGATCGCAGAGTGCAGCTGCAGTGTGGGGGCTACCTGATTTTTGATCAAACAGAGGCCATGACAGTTATTGATGTTAATACTGGATCATTCGTGGGTAAGCGGAATCAAGATGACAATTTTTTAAAGACCAATCTGGAAGCGGTTGAGGTCTTAGCTAGGCAATTACGTTTGCGTAATCTGGGCGGTATTATAATTGTTGATTTTATCAACATGGAAAAGGGCGACCATCGGCGACAGGTTCATGATGCTCTCACTAAATCAATGCAGGGAGACTCTGCTCTTGGCGAGATAGCACCGTTTTCCAAGTTGGGGCTCATTGAAATGACGCGCAAGCGAACAAGCGAAAGCCTTGAGGATTTGCTGTGTGAAGATTGTGTCGTTTGTCATCGGCGAGGCGTAATTAAAACGGCAGAGACGGTTTGTTGTGATATTTTTCGAAAGATCATCTGCGATGCGCAGAGTTGTGAAAAGGATAAGCTGATGTTGCATGTGGCCGCGTCAGTGGCGAATCGATTGTTGAACGAAGAAGCTCAGAAATTTTCCGATCTGCAGCAATCTGTTGGGAAGACAATTAGCGTGCATATAGAGTTAAGCTATAATCAAGAATACTTTGATCTCATACCGTTTTGACTGATCCTGCATGATAGATGATGACCTTTTTGAGCAGTGATATTCTCTTCGTAACTAATTTCAGCAGGGCCTTTTTTGCAGCATTCTTTTTTTCATAAGCTAGCTAGCGTTCTCTGGGGTGGCATCGTTATCCTGATTGTGATGCTGGCGATCTACGTTGGCGCCGGACGTATAATTGTCGCGAATGTGGGGAATTTTCGCGTGGAGATACTGCAGGGAATAAACGCTCGAGTGCCATTTCTTGTTGAGGCGCAGCAGATGAGCGGTCACTGGCAATCATTCACGCCGATTATTGTACTGACAGGGCTGCGCCTCACTTTTCCCCAGAGTTTAGACCTACCGTTTGAATTGTCAGAGGGACGTATACACGTCGACATACTCAATAGTTTACGCACGCGTTCTTTGCAAATGTCTCATGTGACGCTGACTGATTTAAGCTTGAGTGGCGAGTTGTCTGCCGATGGTAGGCTGCATCTGAACGGTTTTGGTAGCGATCAAGGCGCTACAGTCGCGCAGCTGCAGGCATTTCTGCTTAACGCGGAACTGGTCACTCTAAAGAATAACAGGCTAATGTTAACGATGCCCAGTGGGGAGATTCGTGATATGAGCCTTAATTTACTGTTGTCACGACAGGGGAGTGCGCGTCGTGTCGAGGCAAAACTGTCTTCTACTAGCGGCACGCATATCTCTGTGCTTGCCGAGGGAGTAGGCGATCCACTGAGGCCTGATTTTTTTACCGGGCAGGCCTACTTGGATATTCAGGTTTCGGATCTGGGAGCCGTAAACGATCTAGTGGCTGACCGGCAACCGGTTGTCTCGGCTGACGGTGCGGTGAATGCAGAGTTTTGGTTGGACTGGAACATGGGGCATTCGTCGGTGGAGGCCCGACTGGAGGGTCGCGACCTTTTGATTACACACACAGAGTCCTTGCGGCAGGTGCCTGTGGATCGCGTGGCCTTTAAGGCGAAGCTGCTGCAGCGTGAGAATCGTTGGACCCTATTTATTTCGGACCTCGAATCGGAGACTGGCGACGTCGCACTGGCACTGCCCAGACTGCAGTTGGACGTTTTAGATGGCGCTCTGCGTATACGCGCGGCAGATATTCCGCTAGAACCGTTGAGCGCTATTTTTGTCGATACGGAACCGCTGTCTGAAAAGCTGCGTGCGGTGGTGAGTGAACTTCAACCACGCGGCCAGGTGTCTTTGCTACAGGTGGGATTCAGTGACGTTAACCAATTGGCTAGGGATTGGGAGGTGGAGGCGAATTTTGAGGAAGTCACCGTAAATGCGGTCAAGGGTGCTCCGGGCATAACCGCCGCTACTGGCTACATAAATCTTATGCCAGGAAATGGATTTGTGGTGTTGGATAGCCAGCTGTTGACCTTGGATTTCCCCCCCATTTATCACGCGCCACTGCACTTTTATGATCTGTACGGCACGTTGCATCTGAATTGGGACGCCGATAACGTCACACTCTCTAGCGGATTGCTTACGACACAAGGCGAGGAGGGGACCGTTAAGGCGCTGCTCGGGCTTAATATCCCCCGACGGCCTAGCGATAGTGGTATTGAGATGGATTTGCTGGTGGGATTACAGAATCTGCACCCTGCTCATCGAGTCAAGTACATGCCCTACGTGCTTAAACCATCGCTGTTAAGTTGGCTGAATGAGGCGATCGGCGATGGCGTTATCGAGCAGGGTGCTTTTCTCTGGCGTGGTAGCTTCAGGAAGAATGCGGCGGCGCTGCATACGACCCAACTGGCATTTAATGTGGCAAATATTGAGATCAACTATCACCCCCAGTGGCCGCCCCTTCTAGTAGAGAAAGGCCTCGTGCTTATTGATGATAGCGAGGTCAGTGTTTGGGCCGAGCGAGCGGATCTATTTGACTCCACTGTCGAGCAGCTGTCAGTGGAAACTCGCCTTAATGCCCGAGGCGAGATTACGCTGGCCGTAAACGGCAGGCTGCTAGGCCCTGCCGCAGACGCCTTAAGAGCACTGAACGACTCACCTCTGCAAAAAACGGTGGGGTCAGCCTTTGCCGCCTGGACAGCCACAGGTGAAGTGGAAACGGACGTCGCATTGCACCTAAATTTGAGTGACCTTTCCGTTGCTCCATGGGTGGATGTCACTACCCGTTGGCGCGACGTAAACCTGCTCATCATGCCGGGTAATCTGCCCGTAAAATCCGTAAATGGAGACTTTAGTTATAGCACCTTTAATGGATTCAGTTCGAGTGCACTGGCAGGAGAGCTCTGGGGTGAAACTGTGATTGTTACGCTTGAGCAGCGTCACCGTGATAAGAGTCGACGCTATGATCCTGCGACTTCTGCGCTGAATGTTGGCCTTGCCACGAGCGTTTCTATGAGTGACGTGCATCGTTGGTTGCAGCTGGAGCCCTCGGGGTTTGTCACTGGACAAGCCTCGGTCGATATCGGAATCGCACTAGTCGGCGGGCAGCCTCCTGTCCTGACAGTAGACAGCGATTTAAAAGGTGTCGGCCTCGATCTCCCGCAGCCGTGGAAGAAGCGTAAGGAGGAGCCTAGTAGCCTGCATTTAGAGATGCCAATGGCGGGGGCTAGCAGGCTTCTTTCGCTGAATCTTGGGGACGAACTTAAGTTCAAGCTAGATATAGTAAATGGCAGGGTGCGCGGCGGTGGGTTGGGCATTAATGCAGCGCCACCGGACGTGCGTGAAGATGTTCTGCGTGTCGTTGGTCATACTGTGCTGCTACAGGGAGATGAATGGCTTGGTTTTATCAGAAAATATTTCTCTGCTAGTAAACCGGTTTTATCGAAGCGCGATGAGAGGCCAGGAGGGCTAACGGAAGTACTGTCAAAGAAGCGTTCCGCTAGGGATACTTATTATCCGGAGCCGGCGCTGCTTGGGCCGCCGCTTGCCATCTTGATTGATGCGCTAAAGACAGACACGCTTGTCATTATGGATCAGCCGCTACGGGATGCCACCTTAAGTTTGGCCTTGAATGGGGATCAGTGGCGTGTATCTCTGCTGACCGATTGGCTAAGTGGTGAGATTTCTCAGGCCGAGAAGGGTGAGCCGGTGCGGTTAGGTATTGACCGTCTGGAGCTTGATCGATTGTCGAACTTTAAGCTGTTTGGCGGTAGCGATGGTGATGGCGGTGGAGGTGGGGGTGATTCAAAGTTGGGTTCAGAATTATCCGCTGTGCAGGTTGTAGTGAATAATCTTTTCATGTCCGGTGAGCGGCTCGGTGAGCTCGCGTTTGAGCTGGATGGGCAGGACGGGATATTCACAGCGAAAGACATCACTGGCGAGCTCGCCACATTCCAACTGCGCGGTGACCGCCCCAGCAGATTAGTCTGGCACAGTGGATTGGACGGTTATACCGAATTACAGGCTGATCTTAATTTTGAGAATCTGGGTCGTGCCTTAGAATACTTTGGTTATCAACAGATAGTGGAAACAGACAGCGGCAACTTCGAACTGGAATTGCGCTGGCCAGGTGCTCCGCAGAGTTTTTCATTGCGCGAGGGGCACGGTTCCATGCAAGTCATGGTCGGTAGTGGAAGCTTTCTTGAGGTGCCAGCTGGCGCTGCTGAGACTGTGCGTGTGGTCAGTATCCTTGATCTTGCCGACATTGTGCGCCGGCTGAGTCTAACGCATATGTTTGAATCAGGCATCCCCTTTGACAGTGTTGACGGGGAAATCTACTTGCATCAAGGCACACTGGAAGTTGCGCGCATGGATGTTGATGGCAGCTCGAGTTTTCAATTCAAAGGTGTTTCTGATGTGGAGTCCCAAGCCCTGTCAGGTGAGCTGATCGCGACATTACCCGTTGTCAGCAATTTATCGTGGATAGCAGCATTGGCTGCTGCGAGTTTGCCCGTGGCGGCCGGCGTATTCGTGGTCAGTAAGGTTTTTAACGCGCAAATGGACCGGCTGTCTACTGCTGTTTATCGCATCAGTGGATCCTGGACGGATCCTCAAGTGAGTTTTGACCACATCTTTGACACGTCTCAAGCCAGTGCCGCTGCGGCGTCTGAAAGTGTGATGAAATTCGGTGAGATCGGGGGGAAGGATGACGACTCGGAGCCTGACGATATTCAGCCTCCCGCTCCGTCGGGGTCGCCATAGGCCTGCTGCAGTTCTTTCAGATAGCGGAACAACTTTCGGCTGGCCGACGGTGGTTTAGAGCCTTGCACTTCCCTGTTATGTTGCAAGATAATTTGCCGCAACTGTTGGCGATCAGCTTCAGGAAAGTGAGTCATTGCCAGTTCTGCTCCTTGAACACCCGCAGCAAGAATCTCCTCGCGCAATTGCTCTAGTTGATGGAACGCTGCAGTACTTTCTTGTTGAGTGTTGTGCAGGGCTTCTAGCGCATGCTCAATTGGGTCGGGATCTACGTTGCGCATAATCTTACCGATGAGCTGCAGATGTCGCTTGCGGGCGCTATTGCTGCGAATCTGTCGACATTCGCGGAGTGCCGACAACAGCCGTTCATCAATAGGGATTTGAGAAAGTTGATTGTCATTTAACGACAACAAAGACTCTCCCATAGCTTGCAGGCTAAGCATCTGCCGTTTACGTGCGCTTTTACTGGGAGGATCTTGCGGTTCCGCGGTGTCGTCTTCTCGTCGGTCAGGCATACAATAGTGTCGCTAGTCCGAGGAAGGAGACAAAGCCCACTACGTCGGTAATTGTGGTGAGCACAACGCCACCCGCCAATGCCGGATCGATCTTTGCCCTGGCCATCAATAACGGAAGTACAGCGCCAGCCAGAGCGGCGGTCACTAGATTGATGACCATAGCCGCGGCAATAATCAGACCGATTTTCCACTGCTCGAACCAGATTGACGCAGCGACAGCCACGACCAAAGCCCAGAGGATGCCGTTCATTAGCCCGATCACCAATTCGCGGTTAATTAGCCAGCCCTGATTGTTTTTAACCACTTGTCCCAAAGCGATACCCCGCACCACTAGCGTCAGCGTCTGAGTACCAGCAATGCCACCCATGGAGGCTACGATGGGCATTAGCACGGCGAGGAATACAAACTCTTTAATGGTTCCCTGAAAGAGATTGATTACCGACGCGGCGATGAAAGCAGTAACCAGATTGATTCCAAGCCAGATAGCACGGCGTGGTGCGGCATGCATAAGGGGGGCGAAGGTGTCTGTGTCTTCGTCTAGGCCAGCCATGGACATCAGGGAGCGATCAGTATCCTCGCGAATGACGTCCACCACGTCGTCAATAGTGATACGGCCCAAGAGCGTGCCGTTGTCATCTACTACGGGGGCAGATACCCAGTCGTTGCTCTCAAATAGGTGTGCCACTTCCTTGTCAGTCATATTGACTGGAATAGGTTCCACATCGGTGAGCATCATTTCCCGCACAGAGGCGGCAGGGTCCGATACCAGTAAAGTCCGCAGTGACAGCAAGCCGATGAACTGATCTGAACGGTTGACCACAATGAGGTTGTCAGTCATCTCGGGGATTTCAGTGTGGCGGCGCAAATAGCGGAGTACCACGTCCAAGGTTAATCTGGCTCGGATGGTGATCGTATCAGTATTCATCAGGCCACCGGCTAGATCGTCGGGGTAGTGCATGACTCTTTCGAGTCGAGCGCGGTCCTGCTGATCCATGGCGGTGAGCACTTCCCGGGTGACGTGACCGGGCAGCTGCTGAAGGATGTCGGCGATGTCGTCGTCTGCCAAACCTTCGGTTAATTGAGCAACCTCTGTCGCATCCATTTGACCGAGAAACTGTGCCCGAAGGTCGTCGCCCATCTCACCGAGTATTTCACCTTCACGGTCCACTTCCACCATTTGCCACAGAATATGTCGAAACTTGGGCGGGGAAGATTCGAGAAGATGCGCTACGTCGGCCGGAAGTAAGCCATTCAGCATTCGCTGCACGTCGACAAAGGTTCCGCTACTCAGTGCCATGGACAATTTGTCGAGAGTGTTTTGGGCTGCTACTTGACCTTGAATCATTTCACCTCCCGAATAAACCCTGCATGCCAGCGTGACTGAGCTGTAGATTATCCGGAAAAGTTGCGCGCGCAACAACGTGATTAGTTACGCATTGATAGTTTACTCGGCTTCGTCGAAGTAATTTGCAATAAGGGTCTGCAGCGCCGCGAGAGCGTTTTCTTCATCACTGCCTTCAATTTCGATATCCAATACAGTATCTTTGCCTGCTGCTAGCATCATGACAGACATAATGCTCTTGCCGTCGATTAATTCCCCGTCTTTCCCCGCCTGTATACGACTGGAAAATGCTGCGGTGCACGCCACAAATTTTGCTGCCGCCCGCGCGTGCAAACCAAGTTTGTTGATAATGGTCAGTTGGGTTTTTATCACAATCTACCCCGCCTAGTGTAGTTCTCGGTGTCGTATATTTATTGTCGGCAACTGCCCTTTGTAATGTTGATACAGTCGCTCGGCCAAATATACTGACCGATGTTGCCCGCCGGTACAACCAAAGGTGATATTCAAATAGCTACGATTACCCTCACGATAGCGTGGTAGCCAGTTATCCAGATAGTGGCGAATATCCTGAAACAGCTCTCCTGTCATAGGCTGGCTTTCCAGAAACGCCTGCACGTCCGAGTCTAGCCCACTCTTTAGCCGCAATTCTTTCACCCAGTGGGGATTGGGTAACATTCTCACGTCGAACACGAGGTCTGCATCGGCAGGTACTCCGCGCTTGAAGCCGAAAGACTGTAACAGGATCGACATGCTTCCAACGCTGGTCCCCAGCAGACGTTGCTTGATAGCATCACGCAGTTCGTAAACGGTCATGTGGCTTGTGTCCAGCACCAGAGATGCACAGTCGTGAATAGGCTCCAGGAGTTCCCGTTCCTTAACAATGGCTTCTGCCAGCGGAATAAATTCCGTGCTCATCGGGTGTCGGCGCCGTGTTTCACCAAAACGCTGGAGAAGGTTGGCCTCCTGAGCGTCAAGGAATAGTACTTGGGTTTCTACTGATTGTGGGAGTGATTGAATAATCGCCTCGACTTGCTTCAGATCTTTCCACGAATTACGAGCATCGATACAGACCGCTATACCTTGAAAAATATTGAACTCGTCACCGATGATTTTTGCGACCAGCGCAGGCAGAAGCGATATTGGCAAATTGTCGATGCAGTAGAAACCCTCATCTTCCAGCTGGTTTAATGCGGTACTTTTTCCAGAGCCAGAGCGCCCACTGATGATGATTAATCGCATAAAAGGACGTTGCTGCTCAATCTGCGCCGCTGACGGCGACTTCATAGAGAGTGCTGTTATCTCTAGCCGCGCGCAACCGCTCACAGAAGTGCCGCTGACTGAATAGGCGTGCGATATTTGCAAGTATATCGAGGTGCTGCTGACTAGCCTCCTTTGGCGCTAGCAGCACAAATAGTATGTCTACTGGCTGATCATCCGGTGCATCAAAGAAAATCGGTGTGTTCAGCGAGAGCAATGCGCCTAATGGCTGAGTACAATTGCCTACCCTGCAATGTGGTATTGCGATGCCATGGCCCAGCGCCGTGCTGCCGAGTTTTTCACGCGTAATAAGATGATCTAAGATGTCGTCATAGTGTAGTGAAGGTTCATTGACGCACACTAGTTTCGCTATCGTTTCAAATAATCTTTTCTTGCTGGGCCCGGCTGCATGGCAGACTGTGCGCTCTGGGGTCAATATTTGGCTTAGAAGGTGCATGGTCGCGTCTTTAGTGTCCCCGGTGTTTTTGTTTGTGTTTAATGAGTTGGCGATCTAGCTTGTCAGCGAGAGCATCGATGGCGGCGTACATGTCATCTGAATCGGCATGCGCAAATAGATCGCCACCGGCTATATGGATGGTGGCCTCAGCATTTTGCACCAATTTCTCGACAGTGAGAATAACATGACTATTTGTGGTTTGGTCGAAATGGCGCTGCAGGCGTTCGAATTTATTCTCCACGTACTCCCTTAACGGAGTGGTTATTTCGAGATGATGACCAGTGATTGCCAGTTGCATATGTTGCTACTCCGTTTTGTGATGGTGATATTGGCGACGCCATTTATCGCAGCCAGATAAAAATATTGTCAGTTTAAATTATGCGTTTACGCTCGTTGGATGGAGCGATAAACAGTTTTTCTCGGTACTTGGTGATAGTTCTTCTGGCGACTTCAATGCCCCGTTCATGCATCAATAGTGTTATTTTATTGTCGCTTAGAGGCTTAAGTGGATTTTCTGCAGCGACTAATTTTTTCATCAGAGCCTGAATAGCTACTGATGAACACTCGCCGCCTGAGGACGTTGCCACATGGCTAGAGAAGAAATACTTCAACTCAAAAATACCTCGTGGCGTGTGCATGTACTTGTTGGTGGTAGCTCTAGAAATAGTAGACTCGTGCATTTCGATAGCCTCGGCGATATCGTTGAGCACTAGGGGCTTCATAGCCTCTGTGCCATGCTCAAGAAAACTGCGCTGACGTTCAACAATCTTGCTGGCAACCTTCATTAGAGTTTCATTGCGACTGTGTAGGCTTTTAAGGAACCAGCGTGCCTCTTGCAAATTATCCCGCAAATACGTGTTGTCTGCACTGTTATCGGCCCTCTTAACTAGGCTGGCGTAGTTAGCATTGATTCGCAGCTTAGGGACAATATCCGGATTCAGTTCGACCAGCCAGCGGCCATTTTTTTTGCTGACATAGACGTCGGGCACAATGTACTCAATATCTTCTGGCACCGCTGTGTGCCCAGGGTTAGGGTCTAGCGATTGAATTAGAGCGAGCGCCGCTTTGAGCTCTTGCTCTTTGAGTCGCGTGCGCCGCAGAATTTGGTCGTAGTCTGCCGTGGCCAGTTGGTTCAGGTGGCGGCTCACGATCGCCTTGGCCTGTGGCAGCCAGGCAGTGGTAGGAGGCAACTGGTTTAACTGAATTTGCAAACACTCCTTAAGGTCGCGCGCGCATATCCCGCAAGGCTCAAATTGTTGCAGGCAGTGAAGGACTGCAACCACTTCTTCAATGTCGATATCCAGATCGAGAGCCATTGAATCGTAGATGTCTTCCACGCTCAGTGTGAGTCGCCCATTGTTATCCGTCGCGTCAATAATGGACAGCGCAATGAGACGATCGGTGTCGGATAGTCTCGTCAGGTTGAGTTGCCACAGCAGTTGTTCGCGCAGTGATTCACTCGCCACATTGCGCCCAGCCATGTCGCCCTCTAAATACTCATCGTCCTGCTGCGAATGAGCGGGCGCCGAAGAAGACGGCAGCAGATCCTCCCACTGCACGTCAACAGGTAGTTCGTCAGGCAGGGTTGTTAGTTCATGGGTATCCCAGTGCGACCCTTCGTCTTGATTGTTATTGGCTGTGTGTTCTAGGTTCTGTAACGGGCCGTCACCGGTTATAGCGTTGGATTCCTGCGGTTGATTATCCTCAAGATCGGACAGATCATCTTCAGCCCCAGACTCCTCTAGGAGTGGGTTACTTTCTAGGGCTTGCTGTATTTCTTGCTGCAGATCCAAAGTGGACAGCTGCAATAAGCGGATGGCCTGCTGCAGCTGCGGCGTTATCCTCAGCTGTTGGCTAAGCTTTAATTGTAGTGACTGCTTCATCAGAAGGTCTGTAGCACCCTTATTTTGCTGCCTCCTCAGTCTCTATCATGGAGGCTACCAATGGCAGTGTATCGCTGGCCGCCGCCGTGTGGCAACCTACTTGGCTCGATAATTGCTTGTTATTTTGACCGGTGAAGCACGGTTTTGGGGGCGCATTGCCTGAAGCCTGGATTACGACAGGCGTTACAGAGGATGTGAATCGCTCTGACAGCCTCGCAGTGGCTACATTCGAAACTGTTCGCCCAAATAGACTTTGCGGACGTGTTCATTGTTTAGAACGTCTTCAGCGGTCCCAGAAGCGATAATACGACCCTCCCCAACGATATAGGCTTTTTCACAGATATCCAGAGTGTCACGTACGTTGTGATCGGTGATAAGAACACCGATGCCTCTATCGCGCAGGTGATTAATAATTTCTTTGATATCGATGACTGAAATAGGGTCGACACCTGCGAAAGGCTCATCAAGCATAATAAAATCGGGTTCGGTGGCCAGCGCACGGGCAATTTCGACCCGCCGCCGCTCGCCGCCTGACAGTGATTGCCCAAGGCTCTCGCGCAGATGCTGGACCTTGAATTCCTCCAGCAATTCGTCCCTTCGGGTTAGACGCTGCTTTTTGTCAAGATCTGAGCGCGTCTCCAGTATTGCCAAAATATTGTCGCCGACAGTGAGGCGTCGGAATATCGAGGCCTCCTGCGGCAGATACCCGATGCCTCGACGCGCGCGCTCATGCATTGTGAGTGAGGTTATATCCATGTCGTTTATGATGATACTGCCTCGGTCGGCAGAGATGATTCCAATTATCATGTAAAAGCAGGTGGTTTTACCCGCACCGTTCGGTCCTAGAAGGCCCACGATCTGTCCACTGTCTATCGATAGTGATACATCGTGTATCACTGCCCTTCCGCGATACGTCTTGGCCAAATTATTCGCTCGTAATTCTGCCACTGCCGCTCTCTTCTAATAGTTCTGCTGCCGGTGGACGGGGTATTTCCACTGGGGGCTGGTCCTCTGGCGCGTCCTGGTATTGCGTATTTTGCACGCTGGGCGGAATGACGACCACAACCTTGTTACCTGTCCGTGTTTCATCGGATCGCGCGGTAATCAATTGTTTCTCCATTAAATAGTCAATGGAATCTCCGTCGACAACAGATCCGTCCTGTTCGATATGCGCGTTTGTTTGCAGGTGCACCCGGTCCTCATTTTTGAAATACTTGATAATATCAGCATGAGCGTGAACGACCCCTTTATCCAACTCTGGCCGTTGGCGCATTTTGGCGGGATTCCCTTCGGCGACTATTTCACTAGCGTCGTCGGATGCGTGATAAATGGTCAGCTTACTGGCTTCCAGCTCCATACTTCCCTGCTTCATTTGCACATTGCCGGTATAGATGGTCACCCCGTTTTTTTCATCACGCAGGGCCTTGTCTGCCGTGAGGTGAATGGGTTGGTCTCTATCGTCCGGTAAGGCATAGGTGACGGCTGCTTGAAGACTCGCGAGCAAAACGAGAAGCCAGGCGCGCCATTGCAGCCTTGGAGGCCATTCATCAGGGCCGCGGTTAAGCATAGCGAGTCTGAAGAGTGCGCCTGGGGCGGCTTGGTTAAAGTGATCAGGCATTAAACGATCCCTGCATGTAATAGATCTTTGAGGTGAACGATGCCGGCGAGATCGCCGGCGGTATCGAGTACGACAAGGGAGCTGATTTCATTTTCTTCCATGATATGCAAGGCTGCGGCAGCCAACATGTTGGGATCTACTGTCTTGGCGCTGGACCTGATTAACTGCCCGATTGGAGTCTCGTTGATATCCAAGCGTGCATCCAGGGTGCGACGCAGATCACCGTCAGTAAACACACCTTCCAGTTTACCCTCTTTATCAACCACCGTCGTCATACCCATGCCTTTATTGCTAATTTCTAACAACGCCTCCGCCAGTTTGACATGTCCATTGACACGGGGAATATCATTGCCAGATTTCATGACGTCTTGAACTTTTAATAGCAGTTGTCTGCCTAAGGTACCTCCTGGATGCGAGAACGCAAAATCGTCCGCCGTAAAACCGCGGGCCTCGAGCAGCGCAATGGCCAATGCGTCTCCCATAACAAGCGCTGTCGTGGTGCTGGATGTGGGTGCCAGATCAAGGGGGCAGGCTTCAATTTCTACGCCGGTATTGAGGTGGACATCAGAGGATTGCCCCAGCGCAGATTGCGCGTTAGCGGTCATGCTCACCAGAGGAATACCCAGTCGCTTTAGGTGAGGGAGCAGGGTCAGAACTTCGGGTACAGCGCCGCTATTGGATAGAGCGATAACCGCGTCCTGGGAAGTGATCATTCCCATGTCGCCATGACTTGCTTCTCCAGGGTGGACAAAAAACGCAGGGGACCCGGTGCTGGCCAGCGTTGCCGCTATCTTGCAAGCAATGTGGCCTGATTTACCCATGCCAGTGACAATGATTCGACCTCGAACCTGCAGCAATAGTTCGCAGGCTCTGCTGAACTCAGGGCCGATACGCTCCTCGAGAGAAGCCACCGCAGCAGCCTCCATGCGGATGGTCCGGCGCGCAGATGCGGTGTAACTGATGGAGCGTTGCTCCGGCATGGCACTTTCCTCAATTTACTTGGCTGAAAGTAGAAAATAATAATAGAGTACGTAAGAAGAGACTAACACTGTGCCCATAATTCGGCCAATATAGGCATGTTTATGTTTTGATTTAGCGCGTTTGCTGCTGATAAAAATTGCCAGAGCTAGAAAAAAAGTTAGAGCTGTCATGCTGGCATAATCTCTTGAAATAGCCTGCGGGTCGAGCGCTTCAATTCCGACAATTCCTGGAATTGACATTACGGCCAACAAATTGAATAAATTGGAGCCAATGATGTTCCCAAAGGCAATCTCAGTGTGCCCCCGCAGTGCGCTGGTGATGGTGGCTGCGAGTTCCGGGAGGCTGGTCCCAATAGCGACAACGGTAAGGCCTATGATGAGCTCTGAGACACCCAATTCCTCTGCGACGATGACGGCACCCCACACGAGAATTTTGGAGCTGAAGATCAATATTAAAAGCCCGAATGCGAATGTGGACCAGGCGCGCAAAGGTGACAAGTTGGGCATTGGTTCATCGTTAGGTTTAGTAGCGTGCTCCGGTTTGCCAAGTTCGCTAAAAACCAAGACGACAATAATAATTATTATCGCCGCCAGCATGAGACATCCATCTTGTATAGACAGTACGCCGTCGACTATCAGCGCCCCGACGCCGACCGTGGCCAGTAGCAGAACGGGGATTTCTCTTTTCAGGCATTGTTCGTCAATCATTAGCGGAGCAACTAGTGCTGTCACGCCCAGTACAAGCGCAATATTAGCGATATTTGAGCCGATAGCATTCCCAATGGCCAGTGGGCCTGCTTCTGAAAGCGAGGCTGTGAGTGACACAAGTATCTCCGGCGCTGAGGTCCCCAAAGACACAATAGTTAAGCCGATAATGATCGGCGCAATGCCGAGATTTCTAGCGATTGACGCGGCTCCGGCTACAAATAAGTTGGCGCTCCAAATGAGGGCGACAAAGCCAAAGAGAATGGATGCGGCGGCTAGCAGCATAAGCGCAAATTTCCTGTTAAAATACGCTCCGCCCTCTGCACTGGAACTGGTTGGGCATATCTGTTGTCAAAAGCGGATAGCGACATTGAATGATGTGATAGTAAACATCGTTTGTGTGCAGGATAATTATACAGGGCATTAGAGGTCAGGCTAGTAACAAAATTCAGTATTGGAGTACAGGCATGTTAATTCGTGGAAATACAGTGGCGGCGGTTGCTTTGTTGCTGGGCTGGCTGGCAAGTCCTCAGGTCTTAGCGCAGGATCAGGTTGCCTATGATTTGGTGCAGGATACTACCGTGCGAGTGATGGAAGTGGTGGTAGCCGCTGATGATTATGTTGAGTCTGACCCCGAGCGTTACTACAGCCAAATACAGGACCTGCTGGATCCATTAATCGATTTTAGAGGTTTTGCACGCTCGGTCATGGGCCCCTATGCAAGTTCCGAGCGTTACCGTTCGCTGGACGAAGCTGGGAGGAAGCAGTTGGCAGCGGATCTGGACCGTTTCACTGCGGTAATGCGTGAGTCTCTGGTGCGCACGTATAGCAAGGGTCTTCTGGCGTTTGGGGGGTCAAGGATCGAGCTTGTATTACCAGAAGGTGAGGCTGCGGGTGACGCTAAGAGCACGAGGTTATCTGTGCGCCAATTGATATATGCTGATAATCCAAAGCCTTACGTCGTGATGTACCAGATGGGCCGGGATAAGTCCGGTGACTGGAAGTTGCGTAACGTGATTATAGAAAGTGTCAATCTGGGTGCGATATACAAAGACCAGTTTTTGGCATCGGCGCGAGAGCAAGCCGGCAACATCAACGCTGTCATCGATAGCTGGACCATCGTCGTCGTCGATGTAGAGAGCTGATTTTGCCTAGAGCCAGCATTCGCTATCCGTCTGCTTTTCTCATAAAATAATGCTTTTTAAAACAGGCATCGGTATCGATTGAATGTCTGGAGCAATGGGTGCCACCGTGCACGGCGGCAACAAAAAACAAGGGGGTTTAAATGGACGCGGCCGCAGTCAAGGTACTGTTGGAGAATCACATGCATGAATGTGAGTTCCATGTTCAAGGTGAGGGTAGTCATTATGATATTGTGGCGATCGGCGCAATGTTTGAGGGTTTGCGTCCGGTGAAAAAGCAGCAATTGGTTTATGCTGCGCTGACAACCCACATTGCAGACGGTAGCGTTCACGCGGTCAACATACGAACTTTTACGCCGCAAGAGTGGCAGGCTAGAGGGCAAGCGTGAAGACGACGGTGCTCTCTGCGATGAATTTTTTTGAGGGAAACAGCGCTGTCGAGGCCCGCTGCGGCCGCCGACAGTGCTGATCGGTTAAAACTATGAATGAGAAACTGACCATAGCCCTAACCAAGGGTCGCATTCTTAAGGAAACGCTTCCGATGCTGGCGCGCGCCGGCATTGAGTCGCTGGAAGACATTAGTAGCAGCCGTAAACTGGTGTTCGAAACTAACCGTCCCGATGTGCAGCTGGTTGTCCTTCGAGGCACTGACGTTCCTACTTACGTGCGTCACGGCGCAGCCGATATGGGGGTGGTCGGCAAAGACGTGCTAATGGAGCAGGGTGCTGAAGGTCTTTATGAGCCGCTGGACTTGGGTATCGCTCGCTGCTCTCTCATGACCGCAGGGCCCGTGGGCTGGCAAGGCAGCGGGGCACGTATCAGAGTTGCGACTAAGTTTGTCAACATCGCCCGAGAGTACTTTGCGGGCCAGGGTGTGCACGTTGATCTGATCAAACTTTACGGCGCGTTGGAATTGGCACCCATCATGAATCTGGCTGATTTAATTGTTGATATTGTTGATACCGGCAATACCCTGCGCGCGAATGGCATGGAGCCACTTCAAAAGATTGCCACTATTAGCTCGCGTCTAGTGGTCAATAAGGCGGCTATGCGTTCCCGTTATAGTGTCATCACACAGATTGTCGATGACCTCACAGCAGTGGTGCAGGAGGCGGGGAATGCAGCGGCTTGATACCACCTGTAAGGATTTCGATAGCGCACTCGCGCAGTTAACGGCTTTTGATGCTGGCGCCGACTCCGTTGTTAGTCAGACGGTAGCACAGATAATCGCAGATATTGCGGTGCGTGGTGATGAAGCGTTACTGGAGTATACAGCCCGATTTGATCAGGTGACGGCAAGCTCGGTGGCGCAATTGGAAATATCCAAAAAGCGGCAGTCCATGGCGCTCAATAGTATTGATTCGGTTCAGCGTGAGGCGCTGGAGTATGCTGCGCATCGTGTGCAGAGTTTTCATCAGCACCAGCTGCAGCAGAGTTGGCAGTATTACGATGATTCAGGCAATCTTTTGGGGCAGAAGGTTACCCCCCTTGAGCGGGTTGGCGTTTATGTCCCCGGTGGTAAGGCAAGTTATCCGTCTTCTGTGCTAATGAATACCGTGCCTGCCAAAGTGGCGGGGGTGCCCGAAATCGTAATGGTGGTGCCGGCACCCGGTGGAGCATTAAATGATCTGGTGCTGGCCGCAGCCTGCATAGCTGGAGTGGATCGACTGTTCACGATAGGGGGCGCTCAAGCGATAGCGGCGTTAGCGTGTGGCACGCACACCGTACCTGCTGTCGATAAAATTGTCGGCCCCGGAAATATTTATGTAGCGACGGCCAAGCGGCAGGTGTTCGGTCGGGTCGGGATTGATATGGTAGCCGGCCCCTCTGAAATTCTGATCATCTGCGATGGTAGTACTGACCCAGATTGGGTGGCGATGGACCTATTTTCCCAAGCAGAGCATGATGAGCTCGCTCAGTGCCTGTTGCTGTGCCCGGACGGTGCCTATCTCGATGCCGTGCAAGCCAGTATGAACCGTCTGTTGCCGGATATGGAAAGAGCGGACATTATTGCCATATCCCTCGCCAATCGCGGGGCTATGATTCTCACTCGTGACATTCATGAAGCGTTGGCAGTAAGTAATCGTATTGCGCCGGAGCACCTTGAGCTATCCGTAGAAGACCCCGAAAGTTTATTGCCGCTAGTGCAGCATGCGGGCGCAATTTTTATGGGAAAGTTCACTTCGGAAGCGCTGGGCGACTACTGCGCGGGCCCCAATCACGTACTGCCTACTTCGCGCAGTGCTCGCTTCTCTTCTCCGTTGGGGGTCTACGATTTTCAAAAGCGCAGCTCTATTATTATGGGCAGCCAGCATGGTGTGCAGGAATTGGGTGCTGCGGCCTCAGTGTTAGCCCGAGGCGAGTCGTTGACAGCCCATGCGCGCAGCGCGGAAATGCGGATCCTAGATAAGTCAGGCGCTAACGACTAGTTTCCGCTCATTTTGGGTCCTTCAATATGCCGACAACGGCATTTAGCTCAAGGCTCTGCTGATTCCGCTGCAACGAAATAGCAATGTTCTCTCCAGGTTTGAGCATTGCAATTCGGTGCATCGTCAGCCTGCCTCCCTTGACTTTATCTCCGTTAATATGAGTGATGACGTCTCCCACTTGTACCCCTGCTTTTTGCGCAGGACTACCCCATGCTACTGCGGCTACCGCTAGCGCCAGCGTTTTTCCCTCAGGCGAGGATATTGCGCCAACGGGCTTTACGCTGACGCCTAGCCATCCCCGGATAACCTCGCCATAACTAATTAGGTCCTGCATGACAAAGACCGCGAGATTTACGGGTATTGCTAGGCTGATACCAATTCCGGTGCTTGCGCGTTGCGTCTGGTTGTTGGTTCCGTAGATCAGGGTATTGATCCCTAGGAGGCGACCGCTGGTGTCGATGAGTGCGCCGCCAGAGTTGCCCAGGTGAATAATGGCATCGGTCTGGATATAGTCTTCGTAGGTGTCCAATTGAAGGCCAAAGCGACCCAGAGCGGAAACAATACCTTGGGTTACCGAATGTCCGAATCCCAGTGGGTTACCAATGGCCAGTACGACATCTCCCACTCTGGCGGTATTGGAGTCTCCTAGCGTTATGGGTTGCAGGTCTGTCAATGCTACTTGCAATACTGCAAGATCAGTGGCCGAATCGGATCCGATTACCACAGCATTGGCGGAACGACCATCGTTGAGCATCACCTTAATAGCATCAGCCTCCGCAATGACATGGTTGTTGGTCAGTATATGGCCCTGTTCAGTCATAATGACGCCAGAGCCAAGAGACCGCTCGATGCGCTGACGTTGCGGCCGCGGCTGAGCTGAGCGTCGAAAAGTGAGGTTTTCCAGTTGGGGATTCGGGCCTTCTTGTACCAGTTTAGCGGTATAGATGCTGACTACAGATGGCGTAGCCTCAAACACTGCTTTGGCGTAACTGACTCGCTCTCGGGCAGCATCCCCGGATGAATTCAGGGGTAATACCCAGCGGTCGAGAATCAGCAGGGCCGCAAGTAATCCTGCGATCGCGGGCCAAATAATAAAGGTCAGTTTTTTTTTCATGCGCAACCATGCGTGTTGTTAGAGGCTGCATTGTATATTATGCCTGCTCAGGTGGGGCAAATTGCTAGTGCGATGACTGAAAACTACAGGTGATAATGATATGAGTGTAGCCCTTACTGAACTCAGCCTATACCTCGACCAGTGTCTGCGAACTGATCAGTTTCAGGATTACTGTCCTAATGGACTGCAGGTTGAGGGGAAGCCCCGGGTTGCCAGGCTAGCGACAGGCGTTACCGCCTGCCAGCGTTTTTTGGACGAAGCGATCGACTGGGGAGCTGATGCCGTGCTCGTGCATCACGGTTATTTCTGGCGCGGGGAAGCGCTGCAGGTGGTGGGAATAAAACGTCGACGGCTTGCGACTCTGCTGGTCAATGAAGTCAGTTTGCTGGCTTATCACTTACCGCTTGACGCCCACCCACAGCTGGGGAATAACGCTCGTCTCGGTTGTTTGATGGGCATAGACTTGGAACGTCAGGAGTCACTGCAGCCCAAGGTGAGTGGTAGCCTGGGGAATATAGGCAGCTTGCCTAAAGCCGTTTGTGCTGCTGAATTTGTTGCCAAACTTGAGGAAATAACCGGGCGTAGCGCATTGCATGTCGGTAATTCAGAGGCTCTGGTCAGCCGTATTGCCTGGTGTACGGGTGCCGCTCAACATTATATAGAGGACGCAGTGAAAGCGGGGGCCGACCTGTTTGTCACCGGCGAAGCCTCAGAGCAGACTGTGCACACCGCCAGAGAGGAGGGTATCCACTTTGTTGCTGCAGGCCATCACGCCACTGAGCGTTATGGGGTGCAAGCTTTGGGCACCCACTTAGCGGAGCAATTCTCTCTTGAGCACCGTTTTATCGATATTGACAATCCGGTCTAAGGCACGAGGAAGTCAGGCATCAGCCCATTTTTTTTCGGACGGTACATCCTGTGGTTTCCGTTCTAGGCCAAACTCCTCGTTCAGCATCCCTTTTTCCTCTGGTGAGCTCTTTGGAGCATAATCGAGAGGGGGTTGGATAGGGGCCAGATGGGCCGGAATTTCTGTTGAATCGGTATTGTCCTCAGTACGCTCCAAGGAGATTGGACCTTCACCTTGGCATAGCGTAGCGGCACCGGTAGCCAATCGGTTGTGCACTTCCCGATAACTGTCGGTAAGATTGTTGAGCAGCTTTGCCGTTTCCGTAAAGTGTTCGACGACCTCGTTCTCATAGGCTTTCTTGTCCTGTATCACCTGATCCAGTTTTTTCGCCACGTCCTGATATTTTTTTGCCGTCCCCGATGTCCGACGACCCGCAAGCCAGCCTAGCCATAAACCCACTACGGCAATTGCAGCGCCTATTGCCCACAGGATTTCCAAGCTATACACAGGTGATTCCACAAAAATGTCCTCATTCTCAGAAATTAGTAGAATAGTATACCCTGAATGTTTCGTGGGCAGTTAGCGTCCGGACTAAACAGAGGGAGTGTCGTTGCCAAGTGCGGAGGCTCTCGTTACAGTGTGCCCGTTTTAAGCAATTCGGGATTAGGCAGCCCCAGATATGACGACACCTTGGCAACGCTATCAAGCCGACCTGCAACGTGAGGGTTTTTTTCATGACTTCGCGCAGGAGCAGGCTGTGCTATCACTACAAGATCTATATGAGCGCTTGATAAAAGTTCATCATGGATACGGTGATCATTTGAAAGTCTGGGCGCACAAGCTCCGCCGACGAGAAGTAGAGCCGCAGGTAGGCCTTTATTTTTGGGGAGGCGTAGGCCGGGGTAAGACCTATCTTATGGATACCTTTTTTGAATGTTTGCCCTTCAGCCGCAAGTCGCGCGTCCATTTTCATCGGTTTATGCAGCGGGTCCATAAAGAACTCGCCACGTTTGAGGGAGAGAAGAACCCGTTAGAGCTGGTCGCAGATAAGCTTTCTAAAGAGGCCCGCGTCCTTTGTTTTGATGAGTTTTTTGTCACGGATATTGGGGACGCAATGATTCTTGGAGGGCTGATGAAGGCGCTCTTCGCGCGTGGAGTAACATTGGTGGCGACCTCCAATATTGAGCCTAAAAAGCTTTATGAGAATGGGCTTCAGCGCCAACGTTTTTTGCCTGTAATCGACCTGATAGAGAAATATACGCAGGTTCTCAATGTAGACGCCGGCGTTGACTACCGCTTGCGCACTCTGCAACAGGCGAAGTTGTACCACTTTCCCTTAAATGATGAAGCCGACAGGACTCTGAAGGACAGTTTTTCACGCCTCGCGCGGGAACCGGGCAAGCACTGGGAGCGCATTGAGATTAACAATCGTTACTTAACATGTCGCTGCGTGGCAAATGGTGTGGCATGGTTTGACTTCGCTGAGTTGTGCGATGGCCCTCGATCCCAGAATGATTACATTGAACTAGCGCATATATTCCATTCGATCATTATTTCGGGGGTGCCCGTATTTGACGCTGACAAAAACGATCAGGCACGCCGATTCATTAATTTGGTAGACGAATTCTATGACCGCAACGTCAAGCTTGTGCTGACGGCGGCTAAACCGCTAATGGAGCTCTACGCAGGCGGCAAGCTGGCGTTTGAATTTCAGCGAACAGTCTCTCGGTTGCTGGAGATGCAGTCTTATGAGTACCTCGCCCTTGAGCATCGGCATTAAGCCACTTGGCATAATCCGGTGCTGTCCGGGGGTATTTATCGAGCCAGGCGGGCTGTTTTGTGCTCCAATGCTGGCACGAGTAGCGAGGATTCGCCCTGTGACGTGCTCCGTAGGTGGCAGGCAGACAAAATTTGTTGAATTCGCAGCTTGAAAATGGGCGTTCCATTGGGTAGTATTCGCGCTCTTGAAATTAGACTCCTCTAACAGGCAATTATTGATGAAAACATACAGTGCCAAAGCGGAAAATGTTGCCCGAGATTGGTTTGTGGTGGACGCCGAAGACAAGACCTTAGGGCGCCTTGCAAGCGAAATCGCTCACCGTCTGCGCGGTAAGCACAAAGCCGAATACACGCCTCATGTGGATACCGGGGACTATATTGTTGTTGTAAATGCAGATAAAGTGCGCGTAACGGGCGCAAAGTCAACAGACAAGATGTATCATCATCACACCGGTTATCCTGGTGGCTTGAAGTCAATTTCTTTTGAGAAACTGATTGCCAAAGCGCCTGAGAAAATCCTTCAGGGAGCAGTAAAAGGCATGTTACCTCGCAATACCTTGGGGCGGGCCATGTTCAAAAAACTGAAAGTGTATGCCGGTAGTGAACACCCCCATACAGCCCAGCAGCCTCAAGCTTTGAACATCTAACGGATAAATTCTATGTCAGCTACCCAATACTATGGAACGGGTCGTCGTAAGACGTCCACTGCCCGTGTTTTTCTAACAAGCGGCGCCGGCACCATCGTCGTGAATAAGCGCCCTCTAGATCAGTATTTTGGCCGTGAAGTGGCACGCATGATCGTCCGACAGCCTCTGGAGCTCGTTGACTTAAACGGAAAATTTGATATCAACGTGACTGTGGCGGGCGGCGGAAGCTTTGGACAGGCTGGAGCGATTCGGCACGGTATCACGCGTGCGCTGATGGAATATGATGAGTCCTTGCGCCCGAGTTTGCGCAGTGCCGGATATGTTACACGTGATTCCCGGGCTGTGGAGCGTAAAAAAGTTGGTTTGCGCAAAGCGCGTAAACGGCCTCAGTTCTCCAAGCGTTAAGCAGATGGTTTGCATCCTTGGTGTTATCGGGGATGTGGACACAGCAAAAAACGCCCGGGTGCTTTGCATCCCGGGCATTTTTTTGAGCTGGCCAAAGGCGGCAGCTTTGCATATTGAATAATCTCAATCTATTGCAGAAAATGGATTCAAATCAAGGTCTTTTCCTTGTAACAGCAGCCTAAAATCATTAATATTCAGGCCGTTTTAGAGCTGCGCTTTAAGCTGTTATTTAGTGGGTTTGAGCGGGTCTGTGATATTAGGAGAAAAGCATGGTTAGCGATCGCGTGAACTCGGGGAGACGGACATTCCTGACAGTTGCCACGAGCGCAGTGGCGGCCGTTGGGGCGGTAGGGATTTTAACGCCCTTCGTAGGGTCTTGGAATCCATCCGCAAAAGCGAAGGCAGCAGGGGCGCCGGTCAAGGCCGACATCAGCCAGATCGAGCCAGGCCAGATGGTGGTTGTAGAGTGGCGCGGTCAGCCGGTCTATGTGGTCAATCGCACCGTCAGTCAACTTGAGGCGCTTGCAGGCCTTAATGGGCAATTGAGTGACCCCGAATCTGAAAATGACGCCCAGCAGCCGGCCTATATCACCGGCATTGAACGTTCTAGTATCCCGAATTTGCTGGTGGTTGTTGGTCTTTGTACGCACCTTGGTTGCGCCCCTAAGTATGTTCCGGAAGTGGGTGTGACAGATATGGGGGGTGCAGCGTGGGTAGGTGGATTCTTTTGTCCCTGCCATGGTTCCAAGTTTGACTTATCCGGCCGCGTTTACGCGGGCGTTCCTGCTCCCTCTAACTTGTTAGTGCCTCCTTATTCTTTCGAGGGTGACAAGGTTTTGGTCGTTGGCGTGAATCCGGAGAATGTGTGATGAGTAATATGTTGATTGGATTACGAGACTGGGTCGATGCGCGCCTGCCTATTATGAAGGCCTGGAACACGCATATGGCGCGGTACTATGCGCCCAAAAACTTCAATTTCTGGTATTTCTTTGGGGTGCTGGCTCTGTTGGTGTTGGTCAACCAGCTGCTCACTGGCATCTGGCTCACTATGAGCTATACCCCCTCGCAAGAGGAGGCGTTTGCGTCCGTTGAGTACATTATGCGAGACGTGGACTATGGTTGGATACTGCGCTATATGCACTCCACCGGCGCGTCGGCGTTCTTTGTGGTGGTGTATTTGCATATGTTCCGAGCCATGCTCTACGGGTCTTACAAGAAACCTAGAGAGCTGATCTGGATTTTCGGCATGCTTATCTTTGTCGTCCTCATGGCTGAGGCCTTTGTTGGCTATGTGTTGCCATGGGGCCAAATGTCCTACTGGGGCGCGCAGGTCATCATCTCACTATTTGGCGCCATTCCTTATTTTGGCGAGGATATCGTGACCTGGATTCGCGGCGACTATTTGCTCTCCGGCATCACGCTGAATCGTTTTTTCGCGTTGCACGTCGTAGCTTTGCCTATTATTTTAATGGCGCTCGTGGTGCTGCATCTTTTGGCACTGCACGAAGTGGGCTCAAACAACCCCGATGGCGTCGATATCAAGAAGTACAAGGATAAAGACGGTGTACCGCTGGACGGCGTAGCGTTCCACCCCTACTACACGGTGCACGATCTGCAGGCGATCGGCGTATTCCTGTTCATATTTTGTGGGATCATTTTCTTCATGCCGGAAATGGGTGGATTCTTCCTTGAGTATCCTAACTTTGAACAGGCCAATAACCTGAAGACGCCTGAGCATATAGCGCCTACCTGGTACTTCACGCCCTTCTACTCTGTGTTGCGCGCGGTGCCTGATAAGCTCTGGGGCTTCATTGCGTTTGCTGCATCGGTCGCTATACCCTTTATGCTACCTTGGTTGGATCGCAGTCCGGTTAGGTCTTGGCGTTATCGCGGCAATATTACGAAGATAATGTTGGTGTCGTTCGTATCCTCATTCCTGATCCTCGGTGTGTTGGGTGCTTGGTCTCCTACTGAGGCTCGTACGACGCTCGCTCGTGTTTGCTCGATCATTTATTTTAGTTTCTTCCTGCTGATGCCAATATGGTCGTCCATCGACAGGACCAAGCCGGTACCAGAGAGAATTACGATGGATGGCGGTATTGGTTTCTGGGGCAGCATGGGGGCTTTACTGCTGATTTTAGCACTGACTATTTTGCCGCTGCAGGCCGTGGCGTCGTCATCGTATGACTGCGGCACCATCGCCTGCGATGAATTTAAGGCTGATCCCCGTGATCAAGCCTCGCTGCAGCGCGGTGTCAAAACCTATATGAATTACTGCATGGGCTGTCATACGATGCAGTATCAGCGCTATAACCGGGTAGCCGAGGACCTTGGTATCCCGGAAGATCTGTTTCATGTCAATTTAATGTTTGATCCTGACGTTAAAATGGGCGCTTTGATGCAAAATGCCATGGATAAGGATGAAGCCAAAAAATGGTTTGGTGCGGCGCCGCCTGACCTAACACTGGTGTCGAGGGCACGCCAACCGCAGTGGCTCTATACCTACTTGCGCACTTTTTATCAGGACAGTAGCCGTCCATACGGCGTTAATAACAAGGTATTCAAGGACGTAGGCATGCCGCACGTACTGCTGGAATTGCAGGGCATGCAGGAATGTGCCCCCGGTCCGATTGTGGCTGATAATGGCGGTGTAAAACGTGATCCTCTGACCGGCGAAGATATACTCGAGGATCCCTGCGGCCGACTCGTCATTCCTGTGGCCGGAGAGATGACTTCCCAAGAATTCGATAAGACAGTGTATGATCTGGTAAACTTCCTCGCCTATTCGGCTGAACCGATGGTTACTGACCGTCACCGAATAGGCATGTATACGTTACTTTTTATTGCTTTATTTACGATTTTCGCATGGTTACTTAATAGAGAGTACTGGAAAGACGTACACTGATCGCTCGCAATTGATGGTGGTGGCGCTGAGACTGACTTAGCGACGCTTTGTATTCTGTATGAAAAACTGAGGAATCCCCAATGGGTGTTGTGGCTAAGCGGTCTTCGATGACATTTTTTTCTGATAGTACCAGCCACTATAGCCATAGGGTGCGTATAGTCTTGGCCGAGAAGGGCGTTACGGTCGATATGGTCGAGTCCGATGCAGCGCACCCTCCCGCCGAGCTGGCTGACCTCAACCCATACAATAGTTTGCCAACTCTGGTTGATCGTGACCTAGTGCTCTACGAGTCCAAGGTTATGATGGAATATCTGGATGAGCGTTTTCCGCACCCACCGCTTTTGCCGGTATATCCCGTGGCCAGGGCAGAAAGTCGACTCTTTATTCACCGCATTGAGAAGGACTGGAGTGTACTGGTTGATGCTATCCAGCACACACGCAGTGACAATGTCATCAAGAAGTCGGTTAAGGAGCTGCGTGAGAGCATTGTGGGTGTCGCGCCTATTTTTGCTGAAAAGCCGTTCTTTATGAGTGATGAATTCACCTTGGTGGACTGCTGCATCGCGCCTATTCTATGGCGTCTTCCTTTTTTGGGTGTGGAAATTCGACCCAGTAAGCAAACAAAGCCTCTGCAAACCTATATGGACAACCTATTTAACCGGGAGTCCTTTCAGGAGAGTCTGACCGAGCAAGAACGAGAAATGCGACTGTAAGACAGACTGTTTCTAGCGGCATAGTGTCAGAGTGGATAATGAATTCTAGTCGTCCTTATATCATGCGCGCGCTCTATGAGTGGATCGTAGAGAATGGTTTAACGCCCTATGTGCTGGTAGAAGTATCGAGGCCTGGCGTTATAGTTCCTCAACAATTTGTTAAGGACAATCAGATTGTCCTTAACATTTCTCCAGACGCTGTCGTTGATCTAAACATATCCAATGAGGCCGTTGTTTTTAACGGCCGATTCGGAGGGGTCGCGACCGACATTTTTGTGCCTATCTCTGCTGTGGCGGGTATTTATGCACGAGAAAATGGTCAGGGGATGGTGTTTGACCCCGAGGAGACTGTCAGCTCACCGGACGATACGCCGCCGGAGCCAGAGAAGCGGCCCTCTCTTAAAATCGTAAAATAGAGCGGGGTTCATGCCCAGCATGCTGCCAGCGTAGTTACACTAATCTACTATCTCAAACAGTTGCACTACGCGACTGACTCCGGAAACGTCCGCCGCCTGCTCTGAAACACGCTTTGCTTCTTTTTGTGTTATCAAACCCATCAGATAGACCACACTATTTTCAGTCACTACCTTGACCTGTGAGTTCTGAATGTTGTCACTGGTCAGGAGCACCGATTTGATCTTTGAGGTGATCCATGAGTCTTTACCGCGGGTCAGGCCGGAGCTGGGTGGCCCGATTTCAAGCTCATTGTATATCCGGCGCACATTTTGAATTTTGCGGAGCACCTCAGTCGCCCGCGATTTTAGCGCTTTGTCACCGACTTGTCCGGCTAGAAGCACATAGCCGTTATAGCTGACCAGAACTAAGTGCGCGTCGTCATAGGCATCATTTGACGCATGAATATTGACTTCAGCCTTGGTTTCGATATTGTCGTCTTCGATCATTCGTCCTAGGGTACGCTCGTTGGGTGGATCGTCTATCGAGTCCATCTGCATGCTTGACAGGAAACTCCCACAGCCCGATAGCGCGAGTGAGAAACAGGCAAGCAGTGAGGCAAAAATCATTCTCATGGTCTAGTCCCGGTTATAGGTTCCAAAAAGGGTGTGATCTATCAGTTCGCATAAACTGTGAATCACCATGGTGTGTATTTCGACAATACGGCTTGGTTGGGTGGCATCCACCCGCAGCTCCACATCTTCCGGGCGCATAAGCGTGCCGATGTCGCTATCCCCCGTATTCGACATGACAACTACTTGCATGTTTCGCTCTTGGGCGGTCTGCACGGCTCGCAACAGATTGTCCGTGCCCATTGAGCTGTTTATGCAGAGCAACACATCGCCCGCTTGACCCAGAGCGCGCAGCTGGCGTGAGAAGATTTCGCTGATACCAATGGATTGGGCGATGGCGGTGACATTGGCGCTGTCCGCGCCGAGCGTGAGCGCAGGCAGGGCAGGCCTATCGTCGCCAAAGCGGGTGAGTAAATTACACGTAAATAGCTGAGCCAGCGCAGCGTCCACGCCGTTGCCGCAGACGATGATTTTACGATCTGCCAGCAGCGCCTCTGCCATGAGCTGGCCACCACTGATAATCACTTCCGCCAGGGGGTCCACGGACATGACGATAGTATCGATGGTGCGCTGGAAATTATCGGCAATGATTCGGTAGTAGTCCATGCAGGTTCTTCCAGAAAAAATGTCAGGCTGTGAATGCGCCGCGAATCCAGCGAATACGCGTGCTGGTTCCAGATTGTGGGGGTTCAAAGGCGATCACGTCAAATCGACAGGGCATATTGATCAAATTTGGCCTATGTTGCAAAAAAAGTTGCGCCGTTCGCACGATACGCTGCTGCTTGCGGGTGTTTACAGAACCTGCGGCGCTGTCAAATCGACGGTTACTGCGTGCTCTGACTTCTACAAAGACCAGATGAGCGCCATCCTGAACAATGAGGTCGATTTCACCCGTTTTCCTCCTGAAGTTACGTTCCAGTAGCAGGAGTCCCGCGCCCGTTATGAGCGACGCTGCCTGGTCCTCGTAATAGTCTCCCACTGACTTCATAAGCGCGTTGCAATGCTGCGGTTGATTGCACTAGAACGGCTAGTCTATCTACTGGGCCTTCAGCGCGCCCGCATCAAATGTGGCCGGGGACAGTTGCCGCCTGATGCTCAGGGTCGGGTCCAGGGTAAGCAGGCCAGTATTCCCGCGCATTAAGGCGTCTGCACCGCTCTGCAGGCGCAAAAAGTTGGCTTGAACAAGATATGCATCTGCTCCCAGGGCGTTGAGGCGCGTATAGTTGCCGCTGTCGGCGTCACCGGCGGCAAGTGCTTCCCGCAAGCCGTGATCGGCGCCCAATAGCCACGGCATTTCAACGAGTTGGATACCATTTAAATCCTGGTTACGCTCGTCTGGAACGCCGTTGTAAATACTCGAGATAGCGTAGGCAGGGAGATCGCCAGCATAGTGAAATGCCAGTAGCGGCCTAATCGAGCGAGCCTCAGTGCCATTGCGGCTAAGGAGAAAGACGACATCGGGATCTTGCCGGCGGCGGGGAGTAAATTCAATGTTACTGCCTACTGTGGCGCGTAGGTCACGTGCTCGCTGCTCGCTGGCGTCCAGCGACAATGCCGACGTTACGCTGCTGGAATAATCATCGTAGGTGCCATAGGTTGAAGTGCTGGCGATTGTGCCCCCAAGGGATTCCCAGCGCTGACGCAATGCGTTCTCTACTTTGTTTCCCCAATCACCCGCTGGCTTAATGATGATCGCTCGGCGAGCTCCCCTGCCAAAAGCGAGTTCAGCAACATTGATGGCTTCGTCTTCCGGCGCCAGCGACAGTTGCACCAAGGCGCTGCCCGGCGCAGGTAATATCGAGTCGATATGATTGAGGGCCAGTATGGGTATGGGCCGCTCCGGGCGCGTTGCAAGGTCGGCCAAGGCTTCTTTACTTAGGGGACCAACGACGATGCTGGCGCCTTCGCGCAGCGCCTCGTCATAGGCATTGCTGGCAGAAGAGAATTTCTCAACATCAATGACAAAAAGTTCATGGTTTGTTTGCCCTAGTGAGCTGCCGGAGTAATGGGCCGCTAAGAAGCCGTCCAGCACGGCTTTTCCAGCCTGCGCCAGTTGCCCGCTGAGCGGAAGAATAAGGGCTACTTTGCGATTCTGGGCCGAGGGCGCCAGCAGATAGTCGAGCCCACCTGGCAGCGGGTTAGCAGCTGGGTGGTCTGGGTTTTCAGTCCGCCACTGAGCCAATTCACGCGGCATTTCGGAACCAGCCTGGCGGTTGATTTGCGCAAGTGCCAGCCAGCCACGCCATTGGGGGTCTGCGGCGCTAGGAAAGGCTGTCAGCAGTTGCTGCTCGTCCGTTCTTTCTAGGTTGTGCCATACGCTGCGTTTCCATGCGGCAGCGGTGTCCCCTTGGGTTCCCCGCAGAATATGATCTGCCAGTTGGGCGCTTGCTAACGAGTCGCCCTGCGTTTCCAATATATAATGTTTCAAGCTGAGGATGCGGTAGCGCAAGGCCGGATTGATGCCGGGATACTCTAGCTGCTCTAATTGAACCAGTGCCTGTAACTGATCGCCGCGGATATAGGCTATGCGTGCCTGCAGATAGCCTACATAGGTGCTGTCATTCGATGACATTCCGTCCAAGGGGATTTCTTGTAGGGTAACGCTGGCCTGCATCCAGTCAAATTCTGCAAGCGACCGCTCAGCGCTGTTTAGCGCGGCACTGAACTGGCTGGGCGGCAATATCAGAGAAATTTTTGATTGCTGTTTAGGCTGTTGCTTCTCGGGCGCGGGGGTCTGTGGTTCAGGCTCCTTTTTTTGAGGTTCGCCAGCGCAGCCCCACAGCAATAATGCCAGCAAAAAAAGTGTTAGCGTTGTTAGCTGGCTGCCCTGACCGGAATGTGTATCTCTCATGTTATGCTTCGCCCACACGTTAATGGATCCTGTTTGTTCGGGATTTCTAATCTACCGACATTATAAGGGGAATTTGTGGATTCCGGGCTTTATGTTGTGGCAACGCCTATCGGTAACTTCGGTGATATGTCACAGCGCGCCGTCGAGGTTCTGCAAAATGCGGATCTTATCGCGGTAGAAGACACGCGTCACAGTCAGCGTCTGCTGCAGTTTTTCGCAATCAGCACGCCGGTTATGGCCTACCATGACCACAGTGATGAACGTGCACTGCATCGAATTGGCAACTGTTTGTCTGGTGGTGGAAGCGTAGCGCTTATGTCTGACGCCGGCACCCCTCTGATATCAGATCCTGGTTATCGGCTCGTCCGCCATGTACAGGACAGTGGCTTCGCCGTGCGCCCTGTTCCCGGCGCTTGCGCCGCGATCGCCGCACTAAGCGTATCGGGCGTGCCGACGGACCGGTTCCTGTTCGAGGGCTTTCTTCCGGCTCGCGAGGGGGCGAGGCTAAACAGGCTGAATGCGCTGGCCTCAGAGCCAGTAACGCTCATTTTTTATGAGGCGCCCCACCGTATTGATGCCTCATTGCAGTCCATGATCAAGGCATTTGGCGATACGAGGGAGGCGGTATTGGCACGTGAAATCACCAAGCTCTTTGAAACAATCAAGCGAGGCTCATTGGCAGAATTGTCCCAATTTGTAAGTGATGACAATAATCAGCAAAGAGGCGAAATTGTTGTGATCGTTGCTGGGAAGCCAAAAGGAGAGCAAGAATTGGATGCTGAGGTCTCGGCGCTACTGTTGCGCCTGTCGCAGGAATTGCCCGCTAAGCGAGCTGCGGCGGTGGTGGCAGACTGCACCGGTTTACGTAAGAAGCAGCTGTATGACTATTTATTGGCGATGAAACAGGACCGTGGCGAGTAAAGCGCAAAGCAGAGTCAGGCATGCATTACTTGCTCTGGACAGCGTCAGAGCGTAGTCTTGCCGGCGAGTCGGTTAGACGATCGCTTTTCATTCGTGTTTACGCGTTTGGGGGGAGGAAAGTCCGGGCTCCATAGGGCAGAGTGCCAGGTAACGCCTGGGGGGCGAGAGCCTACGGAAAGTGCAACAGAAAGGATACCGCCTGGTTCGCCAGGTAAGGGTGAAAAGGTGCGGTAAGAGCGCACCGCGCGGCTGGTAACAGGCGTGGCGATGGTAAACCCCACTCGGAGCAAGACCAAATAGGAATCCGTTAGCTGTGGCCCGCAGTGGATTCGGGTAGGTCGCTACAGGCAGGTGGTGACACCTGTCGCAGATGAATGATCGTCCACGACAGAACCCGGCTTATCGACCGACTCTTTTAATTATTGAAAACGGCCTATCCGGCGCTAGCCGGACGGGCGCTTTTACGCTTTTTGAATTAAGTCATATTCGCGTTTTTACCCGCAATCGCCAATATTCAGCGGTAACGTTGGGTCAATTGGCCTCCTTTTTATAGTTTTTTATTATAAAAAATTGTTCCTTCATAAAAAAAAAGACTTTAAGTTAATGTAAATCATTAGGAAGTTAATTTATCGATCTGTTTTAAAGCGTTATTCTATTCTGAAACCTCCCCTCTACGTGCTTCATGCCACGTCAAAGCTGCTCTAATTACCTGAAATCAAAACGTTTTTTCTATATGGCTCACTTGACAGTGTCTCGTTGACCCCCCTATAGTGTTGATAAGTGGGAATAAGTGGAAGCTTTTGGTTTTTTGTGGGTTTAAAAGCCGAGATTGAGTGGAGAAACTGCCGTGTTTCGCGGAGTACAGCATATCAATATGGATGCAAAGGGGCGGTTGGCGATGCCAGCGCGCCAGCGTGAGCCATTGCATTCGCAATCAGCCGGACAAGTCGTCATTACTATTGATACTCAGGCTGCCTGCTTGGTGATCTATCCGCTGCCTGAGTGGGAGCGCATAGAAAAAGATATCCAAGACCTGCCTGCGCTGAAGCCTGCGGTAAAACGCTTCCAGCGGTTGGTGTTGGGTTATGCCACTGACTTAGAACTGGATGGCAACGGCCGCCTGCTATTGCCGCAGCCCCTGCGAGATTACGCGCAACTGGAGAAGAAATTGGTACTGGTGGGCCAGGGCAACAAATTGGAATTGTGGTCTGAGACGCTGTGGTTCGCTCAGCGCGATCAAGCGTTGCTAGATTCTGGCCCGGAAGCCGAATTGCCCGCTGAACTTATGTCGCTAACGCTTTAGGTGACGGCTATACATCAAACAGTTTTGTTGCGCGAAGCTGTTGATGCTTTGGTCACTTTGCCCGGTGGCTTTTATGTGGATGGCACCTTTGGTCGCGGCGGGCACAGTCGTCAGCTGCTGCGAAGTCTTGACAGCAGTGGGCGCGTGCTTGGCGTTGATAAGGATCCGGAGGCGCAGGCGGAGGCCCATAAGCTGGCAGAGAGTGAGCCCCGGTTGACATTTTTCCACGGCTCGTTCGCTGAGCTTCCTCAGCAGCTGAGTGGGATGGGTATCGATGCAGTCGACGGCATTTTGCTGGACCTTGGGGTTTCTAGTCCTCAGTTAGATGATGGCGATAGGGGGTTCAGCTTTATGCGTGATGGCCCGTTAGATATGCGCATGGACACTAGTCGTGGAGAAACAGCAGCCCAGTGGTTATCGCGCGCCGATCTGCAGGATATTGCCAGAGTATTGAAAGATTATGGAGAAGAACGCTTCGCGCGTCGTATTGCTTCAGCAATAGTTGCCGCAAGAGAAGTGTCCCCAATTGAGACTACAGGTCAGTTAGCTCGGATGGTTAGCGAGGCTCATCCGCGGTGGGAAAAACACAAGCATCCGGCTACCCGTTCTTTTCAGGCAATTCGTATCAAAGTCAATCGAGAACTCGAAGACCTACAGGTGTTTTTATCCGTCGCGCTGGATATGTTGCGCGTCGGGGGCCGCCTGGTGGTGATCAGCTTTCACTCTCTAGAAGATCGCTTGGTAAAGCGCTATATGCGCGATATGGCCAGAGGAGATTCACTCCCTCGTGGTGTGCCGGTGACGGATAGCCAGCTCAATCGTCGTATGCGCCTGGTGGGTCGCTCAGTCAAGGCCAGTGCTGAAGAGGTGGCAGATAATGTGCGTGCGCGCAGTGCCGTGATGCGTATCGCGGAAAAAATCAATTGAACCGAGATTTGAATAATAAATAGTGTGGCAGAAGTTGGAATGATGAGCGCAGCGCCAATACAGCAAAACCAATCAGCCAGCCGGGAGCTGCTTTATGTTAATGCTGCCGTGCTAATACTGATTATGGTGTCCGCTTTTGCCACTATTTATTCGACGCACGCTTGCCGCGCGCTGTACACACAACTTCAGGTGCTGGAGTCCTCCCAGTGGTATTTGCAGGAAGATTATGGGCGCCTCGTACTGGAGCAGAGTATCTGGGCGTCTCACCGGCGAGTCGAGAACGTGGCTCGTGAAGAGTTGGGCATGGGGGTACCGGATCTCGCCGCTTACAAGGTGATATCGCAGTGAGGCAGCAGCAAAAACAGCCGTTATCGTTATGGCGTTTTTATCTGGTAGTGGGCGTGCTGTGTATTTTACTCGCACTGCTGGTGTGGCGAATATTGTCTCTACAAATACTTGATTCAGAGCGCGGCTATGCGTTTCTGCAGAACCAGGGCGCAATGCGCTCTGTCCGTACCGCGGAAATACCAGCCTACCGGGGGGTGATTTTAGATCGTCGGGGTGAACCGTTGGCCTTAAGTACGCCGGTAGTGTCGATCTGGGCGAACCCGCAGTTGCTTAGGGGTTCTGATCGCTTGGGAGAGTTGGCAGAGGCATTGGGCATGGAACTGTCCCTGCTGCAGGAAAAGCTGACGCGCTACGATAATAAGCAGTTTATGTATCTTCTGCGTCATCAGGTGCCAGATCATGCCCGAGAGATTTTGGATAAACGAATAACCGGCGTTTTCAGTGAGCGCGAGTACCGTCGTTTCTATCCTGCCGGTGAGGTCGCAGCGCAGCTCGTGGGATTCACTAACGTTGATGGTCAGGGCATTGCAGGCCTGGAGCTGACCTACAACGAGTGGTTAAAAGGCACGCCAGGCAAGAAAAAATATATCAAGGACCTGCATGGGGAAGTGGTCCGCGATATCGGTGTACTGCAGCCCGCAAAGTCGGGTAAGGACCTCATGCTCAGTATCGATCTGCGCTTACAGTATCAGCAGCAGCGCGAACTGCAGCGCGCGGTCTCTGCGTTGGATGCGGCTTCTGGCAGCGTTGTGACACTGGATATCCATACTGGTGAGGTGTTGGCTATGGTCAACTATCCGGTCTATAACCCAAATGGAGCTAAGTCGGGCAGCCCTGGTAGCAGGCGCAATCGAGCGATGACCGATGTTTATGAACCTGGCTCGACGATGAAATCTCTCACCATGGTGGCGGCGTTGGAAAGCGGTCGGTATACACCCGACACAATGATTGATACATCGCCAGGGCGCATTCGGGTAGGGCCTAAGGTATACCCAGATCCGCGCAATTACGGTTTGATTAGTATGACGCGGGTGTTACAAAAATCGAGTCAGGTTGGTGTGACCAAAATAGCACTGGACCTCGGCCATGAGCCTATTTGGGAAGTCTTTAATCGATTTGGTATTGGTCAGTCTCCAGGTACCGGCTTTCCCGGAGAAAGTGCCGGGACTCTGCCAAACCGTCCGCGGTGGTATGCAACGGAGAAGGTGTCTTTGGCTTTCGGCTATGGCATTTCTGCCACACCGCTGCAGCTCGCCAGTGCTTACTTAGTGTTTGCCAATGGTGGTAAGCAGTTACCAATATCGCTGTTGGCACTGGATGGCGAAACGCCTGCGGGCAAGCAGATTATTTCTCAGGAAACGGCGGCGCAGCTCCTCGGCATGTTGCATGCGGTGACGGGCGAACAAGGTACTGCACGCAAAGCGCGTGTCTCGGGTTATCAGGTGGGTGGCAAAACGGGCACTGTGCACAAGGTGGGATCCGCAGGTTACGAGAAGAACAGATACGTTGCATTATTTGCCGGGATCGCTCCGATTGACAACCCACGTATTGTGACTGTGGTCGTGATAAACGATCCAAAGGGTGAGCTTTACGGTGGTGGTGCTGTAGCGGCACCCGTTTTCTCCCGAATAACGAGTGGCACCCTGCGTATTCTCGGTGTGGCACCGTCTGAAATTGGCACTCTCAGTGAAGCGAGTAAACCCGCTCTGGGGGGCGCCACCTGATGCTGGCATCTCATGCGCTAGAAGTAAGCCCCATGTCACTATCGGAACTGCTTGGCAGGGACAACGGAGCGTTTGCGCATACGATGATAGAGGGTATGCAGCTGGACAGCCGCAAGGTACGACCGGGGGATGTGTTTTTAGCTCTGCCGGGAGAGCGGCACGATGGCCGTCAGTTTATCGAGCAGGCAGTCGCTAATGGCGCAGCGGCGGTACTGGCAGAGGCACCCGTTGCAGGTTTTTTGGAGGCGATCGCTGTGCCGCTCATAGAGCTTCCCGAACTGCGTTTTGAAGCGGGTGTGCTGGCAGCCCGGTTTTATGGAAATCCCAGTCACGCGATGCGGGTGTTAGGTATCACGGGTACCAACGGCAAGACAACGACCAGCCGCATCGTGGCGCAACTCGCCCGGACTTTAGGCAAGCCTTGCGGTGTCATAGGCACTCTAGGCGCCAGTTTAAAAGACGACGTAACAGTGGCCAGTAATACCACGCCTGATGCGTTATCGCTGCAGCGACAACTGGCACAATGGTTCGAGCAAGATGTACGTGCCGTCAGCATGGAAGTTTCATCTCATGCATTAGAGCAGGGTCGAGTCAACGGCGTGGCGTTCGAAACTGCGATCTATACCAATTTGTCCCACGACCACCTCGACTACCACGGCAGTATGGCGGCTTATGGACGCGCCAAACAGCGGTTGTTTTCTGTTGAGGGGTTACGGCACGCAGTCATCAATATAGATGATCCCTTTGGCGCGTCGATAAAAGCCGCCGTGGCAGGGGATGTGCAGGTGTTGACCTATTCCGCCAGTGGTGCCCCTGCTGATGTGTGGGTTGAAAATGCTGAATTTTACAGTGATGGCGTGCGTGGCAATTTCCATACCCCTTGGGGCGAGGCGACCTTCTTTAGTCCGCTTCCGGGAGACTTTAATTTGGCAAATTTAGCCGCCTCGGTGACGGCATTGGTGTTGGGCGGAGAAGACCTGAGGTCAGTATTGGACGCGACGGCCAGTTTGCAGCCCATTAGCGGTCGCATGCAGGTGATATCGAATAGTGTGGATATACAAGTGATTGTCGATTATGCCCATACCCCGCACGCGTTGGAGCAGGTGTTGAAGGCTTTGAGGCCTCATGCCGCAGGTGCTCTGGTGACCGTGTTTGGCTGCGGTGGCGATCGGGATAGAGAAAAGCGGCAGCAGATGGGTCGTATTGCCTGCACATTGTCTGACCGCGTGGTGGTTACCAGTGATAATCCCAGAACCGAAGAACCGCTGGGCATCATGCGCGATATCGAATCGGGGTGCAGTGGTGACTATTCGCTCCAGGCGGACCGTGCGCAGGCTATCTTGGTGGCGGTGACGGAAGCGCAAGCGGGTGACTGTGTGCTGATCGCAGGCAAGGGCCATGAGTGCTATCAGCTGGTGGATGGGCAGCGTTTGCATTTCAGTGACGAGGGGCACGCGCACGATGCTCTGGCGCAGAGGGCCGTATCATGATGCGACCGCTGGCCTTGTCAGAGCTGCGACTGCCACTGGAGGGCCAATTACACGGCGCTGACCGTGACATTCTGCGGGTGTCGACCGACAGCCGAACGTTGCGCGATGGTGATTTGTTTGTGGCACTGCGCGGTGAGCATTTTGATGGCCAGCAATATATTTCGCAGGCGCACAGCGTTGGAGCAACGGCCGCACTCGTGCGTGAGATCGTTGCCGGTTCACTGCCGCAGCTACAGGTGGCCGATACGCAGCGGGCTTTGGGTTTGCTGGGTGCTTATAACCGACAGCAGTACACGGGCCCTCTGGTGGGTATCACCGGTAGCAGTGGTAAGACCACGGTCAAAAATATGGTGCATGCTGTGCTGTCACGGCGCGGTGAGACCTTGGCTACCGAAGGAAATTTTAATAATGAAATCGGTGTGCCGCTGACGCTGCTCCGTTTGCGGCCCGGAGTAGAGTTTGCAGTGGTTGAGATGGGTGCGGCGAAGTCGGGGGATATAGCGTGGTTGTGCGAGTTGGCATGCCCCACGGTTGCACTGTTGCTCAACGCGATGCCTGCTCATCTGGAAGGGTTCGGCAGTGTTGAAGGAGTAGCGGCGGCTAAGGGAGAGATTTTTGATCGGTTGATGAAAACCGATGTCGCCGTTATTAATGCAGACCAGCCCTGGGCTCGGCAGTGGCGCAAACGCGCATCTGTCGCCACCGTAATGGATTTTGGGCTAGAACAGCCGGCATCTATCAGTGCACGCAATATTCAAGGTATGGGTGTAAGGGGAGTGAGCTTTACAGCGTCCACGCCAGTGGGTGACATGTCAATACGCCTGAAGTTACCGGGCATACACAATGTGGCTAACGCCCTCGCTGCCGTGGCAGCGGGCTTGGCCTGTGAGCTTTCCTTGATGGATATTCGCGATGGACTGGAGTCGCTGCAACCATCAGACGGTCGGCTGCGATCGACCTCCTCGCCATTGGGAGCCACAATAATCGACGACTGTTACAACGCTAACCCTGGCTCGGTGCGCGCCGCTATCGACCTACTGGCAGCTTGCTCTGGGCGGCGCACGTTGTTACTGGGTGCGATGCGAGAGTTGGGACACGGGAGCAGCGATCTGCATCGCAAAGCGGGTGAATATGCGCGGGCAGCAGGTATCGATCAGTTGTGGGGTGTCGGCCCTGAGCTTGACACCTGTGTAGACGCCTTCGGCGCTGGTGGTCGGCACTTTGAGGATCGCGCCGCTGCGCTGGTGGGTATTGAGGCGCAGTTTGGCGAAGACGATATCGTTTTAGTCAAAGGGTCACGTAGCACGGGCATGGAGCAGCTTTTACAGGCCTTGCTGTCCAATACAAAGGCACAGGAGCACTGAAGCATGTTATTGCTGCTGGCGGAATACCTCACCCAATATGAAAGCGCCTTTGACGTGTTTCAGTATCTGACGCTGCGCGGAATTCTGGCAGCAGGTACTGCTCTCGCCATTTCTCTGGCGGCGGGGCCTCTAATGATTCGTCGTTTGCAGTTTTATCAAGTCGGGCAGTCGGTGCGCAGTGATGGGCCGCAGAGTCATCTCAGTAAGGCGGGCACGCCGACTATGGGCGGTGGGTTGCTGCTGTTGTCTATTACCGCGTCCACTCTACTGTGGGGTGACCTGAGTAACCGCTATCTTTGGCTGACGCTGCTGGTGACATTGGCTTTCGGCGCCGTGGGCTGGATAGATGACTATCGTAAAGTGGTTGAGCACGACTCCCGCGGACTGCCGGCACGCTGGAAATATTTGTGGCAATCGTTAGCAGGGCTAGCTGCCGCACTCTACCTCTATCTCGCTTTCGATACGCCTGTCACTACCGAGTTGTACGTTCCATTCTTCAAGGATTTTGTGTGGAGCATGGGTCCATTCTTTATTTTGCTGAGCTATTTTGTCATTGTCGGTGCCAGCAACGCGGTGAACTTGACCGACGGACTGGATGGCCTAGCAATACTTCCGACGGTGCTTGTAGGGACTGCGTTGGGCATCATTGCTTATCTTACTGGCCGCGTAGACTTCGCCGAGTACCTGCATATTCCCTATGTCGCTGGCAGTGGCGAGTTGGCTGTACTGTGCGGCAGTATCGCCGGTGCTGGCCTTGGTTTTCTGTGGTTTAACACGTATCCAGCGCAGGTATTTATGGGTGATGTCGGTTCGCTGGCACTGGGTGCGGCACTGGGAACTGTGGCGGTCATTACTCGTCACGAAATCGTATTTTTCATCATGGGTGGGATCTTCGTACTGGAGACCGTATCGGTCATTATTCAGGTGGCGTCTTTCAAATTAACGGGCAAACGCGTTTTCCGTATGGCGCCCATTCATCATCACTATGAACTCAAAGGTTGGCCAGAGCCGCGCATCATTGTGCGCTTCTGGATTATAACGGTAATGCTGGTTCTGTTTGGGCTAGCGACGCTAAAGTTGCGTTAGGTGAGAATAAAAGTGTCTTCAAAATGGGTAGACAGCAGTAAAAAACGGGTAGTGGTGGGCCTTGGCATCACCGGTCTGTCCTGCGCGCGCTATCTCTATCAGCGAGGTCTACCCTTTACCGTCGTTGACACGCGGGCGCAGCCGCCGGCATTGGATGAATTACGGTGTGAAATGCCTGACGTCGAATGTTTTGTGGGTGACTACCCTTTGGAGATTGTCACCACTGCCGCTGAGTTGATTGTCAGTCCAGGTATTTCGATGGATGCTCCCATCGTTCTTCAGGCGCAGGGCGCGGGTGCTGATGTAGTCGGCGATATTGATCTGTTCATGCGGGAGGCGCGAGCCCCGGTCATTGGCATTACCGGCTCAAATGCCAAATCTACAGTCACGGAATTACTCGGTCAGATGGGGCAGGACGCTCAGTTAAACGTTGGCGTTGGGGGTAACCTGGGTACGCCAGCACTGGACCTGTTGTCGCCGGAACGTGACCTGTATGTACTGGAACTGTCCAGTTTTCAGCTGGAACGCGCCGGCAGGCTGGGACTGGCGGTGGCAGCAGTGTTAAATGTCAGTGCTGACCACATGGATCGCCACCGCACGATGGCGGCCTATCAACAGGCCAAGCAGCGCATTTTTCGGGGTTGCAAAAAAGTGGTCATCAATCGCGATGACCCTATGACAATTCCGCTCCTCAGTACGGATGTCGAGGTGGTGGGTTGGTCTATGAAAGCGCCCGAGCCGGGAAATTTTGGCCTGCGCCACAAACAGGGCGTGGAATACCTGTGTTTCGGGTTGGAAGCGGTACTGCCAGTGTCGGAGCTCGGTCTTTTGGGTCGTCACAATGTGGCCAACGCGCTAGCAGCACTCGCACTGGGTTACAGCGCGGGTCTGTCTCTGTCCAACATGCAATCCGCATTGCGGACGTTCAAGGGACTGCCCCATCGCTGTGAGCTAATAGCCGATATCGACGGCGTGCGCTTCGTTAACGATTCGAAGGGAACCAATGTCGGTGCAACTGAAGCTGCACTGTTTGGCGTGGGCGGAGACAGAGACATCGTGTTGATTGCCGGTGGCCAAGGCAAGGGTGCGGATTTCTCTCAGCTGCAGGAGGCCGTGTCGCGCCACTGCAAGCTGCTAATACTGATGGGTGAGGATGGCCCTTTATTGGAAGAGGCGCTGTCGTCCTGTGTTGCCGTGCTGAGCGTGTCTTCGTTGGACCAAGCCGTCAACGTCGCAGCGATGAGGGCGAAGGCCGGTGACGTTGTATTGCTGTCGCCGGCCTGTGCCAGCTTCGATATGTTTAGTGGCTATGCCCAGCGCGGCGAAGCGTTTTGTGCGCGGGTTAATGCGCTCGCCGGGGGCGGTAAGTGAGTAGGGCGGGCACTCACAGCTCAGCGGTATCTGCGCCCGACATGACGTTAATTATGCTGACGCTGGCCTTGTTGTTGGTAGGGCTTGTCGCCAGTACTTCCGCTTCGATCGAGTACGCCGAATGGCATTTCCAGAACCCCTGGTTCCACAGCCGCCGGCATTTTGTTTATCTGGTGATAGGTGTTGTTGCAGCGATCGCAAGCTACTGCGTTAAGCCGCAATTCTGGTTTTTGACCGGCTGGTGGTGGTTGTTTGGCGCTTTGGCACTTTTGATACTGGTGTTGATCCCGGGTGTCGGGCGTGAGGTAAATGGCAGCCAGCGCTGGTTGCCATTGGGTCCATTTACGCTGCAGCCTTCGGAGTTTGCCAAGCTTGCAGTAGTGGTTTATTTGGCCGGTTATATGGTGCGGCGTGAGCATGAAGTTCGCAATCAGTGGCAGGGTTTTCTTAAGCCCATGGCAGTACTTTTTGCGACCACTTTATTATTAATGATAGAGCCTGACTTTGGTGCAACGGTCATTGTTTCCGCCACTGCGTTTGGGATGCTATTTCTGGCGGGAGTCAGGTTAGGGCACTTTATGTTGGTGGTTTTTGGCGCACTGGCGGCCTTGTTGGTGCTGGTCATTAGTGAACCCTATCGGGTTAAGCGATTGACCGCCTACACCGACCCGTGGGCGGACCCTTTTAACACCGGCTTCCAGCTCACTCAGTCCTTAATCGCTTTCGGTCGTGGGGAGTGGCTCGGCGTCGGTCTCGGCAATAGTGTACAGAAGTTGTTCTATTTGCCTGAAGCACACACTGATTTTGTTTTTTCTATTTGGGCCGAGGAGACTGGGTTTATTGGGGCTATGGCAGTTATTGGATTGTTTGTCGCTTTGATCGGTCGAATACTGTGGGTCGGGCGCAGGGCGTTTATGAATGACAATCCCTTCGGCGCTTACATCAGCTACGGCGTTGCGCTGATATTTTCCGGCCAGGCGTTTGTCAATATGGGAGTCAGTTCGGGGCTGTTGCCTACTAAGGGTTTGACCTTACCTTTCGTTAGCTACGGAGGCACAAGCCTAGTCGTGTGCTGCATCATGTTGGGTTTGGTAGTGCGCATTGATCATGATGCGCGGTCGATTCCTCAGCGCAGGAGGTCCGCGTAATGGCTGCGGATAAACCGTTGGTGATGATGATGGCAGGCGGCACGGGTGGTCATGTGTATCCTGCACTCGCAGTTGCCGCGGAGTTACTCGCGCGCGGATATCGAGTGGAGTGGATCGGCACTGCACGCGGTCTTGAGCATCGCGTGGTTCCTGCGGCAGGCATTACGTTGCACTGTCTGTCCGTGCGTGGCGTGCGGGGCAAGAGCGTCCTCGACAAACTCCTTGCACTGCTGTTCTTGACGATCGCATTGCTGCAGGCTCTTTGGCTGGTTTTGCGTCGCGGGCCTCGTTGCGTGGTCGGTATGGGTGGTTACGTCTCAGGACCCGCGGGATTGGCTGCCTGGATGCTGCGCAAGCCATTGATAATTCACGAGCAGAATGCGGTAGCAGGCACCACTAATCGGCTGTTGGCCCCACTGGCGACTCGTGTTTTTGCAGGCTTTCCAGGCGCTTTTGGTAACAACATTCAGTACGCCGTGCTGGGTAACCCCGTGCGTCGTGAACTACTGATGGCAAGAGTCGGTCACCTCTATGACTATGTGGGACAAAGACCACTGCGCCTGCTCATAGTCGGCGGCAGTCTAGGCGCTCGGCCCATAAACGAGGTGATACCGGGCGCCATAAAACGTCTCATAAAGGACACAAAGGCATCCATCGACGTTTGGCACCAGACCGGTGAAGGGCACGACGATGCTGTGCGACAGGCCTACGGATCACTGCTGGGTTGCGGTGCACGGGTAGCGCCTTATATAGAGAACATGGCAGAGGCCTATTCCTGGGCAGACCTGGTGCTGTGTCGCTGCGGTGCATTGACGATTACCGAGTTATGCATTGTCGGTCGTCCTGCGATTTTGGTGCCGCTGCCACATGCGATTGACGATCACCAAACAGCAAATGCTTGGGTTTTGCAAGGCTGTGGCGGCGCCACGCTGCTGCGCCAGCGCGACATGGATGAGCATTCAGTAGTGCGTTTGCTGCAGGATTTTCTCGGCAATTCACAGCGCTTATCTGCGATGGCTGCGGCCGCTTTTGCAGCGGCAACTCCGGATGCGGCCGAGCGTGTTAGCGACTGTTGTGAGGAGCTGATGTATGCCTGATAGCACCAGTATTTATAGCCTGCCGGAGATGCGTCGCATTCGCCGTATACATATGATCGGTGTCGGTGGCTCTGGCATGAGCGGTATTGCCGAGGTGCTGGTGAATCTAGGTTATGAGGTGGCGGGCTCTGACTTACGGGCCAGTGCTGTGACCGAGCGGCTGGCCCGGCAAGGTGTCGAGGTCTTTGTTGGCCATACGGCTGACAATATTGCCGGTGCTGATGTGGTCGTCAGTTCCAGTGCCGTCGATGAAGAAAATCCAGAGGTTATTGCTGCTCGGGCCACGAGAATTCCGGTGGTGCCAAGGGCAGAGATGCTGGCAGAACTGATGCGCTATCGGCACGGTATTGCAGTAGCGGGTACGCACGGGAAGACGACTACCACCAGTCTTATTGCAGCGGTGTTCGCAGAGGCAGGCCTGGATCCCACGTTTATCATCGGCGGTTTGGTCAATAGCGTTGGCAGTAATGCGCAACTCGGCGCTGGTCGAATTTTGATCGCCGAGGCCGACGAGAGCGATGCGTCTTTTTTGCACCTGCAACCAGTGGTCACAGTGGTGACCAATATTGAAGCCGATCATATGGAAACGTACGGGGGCGATCTCGCCGTTCTGCGGCGAACGTTCCTTGAGTTTCTGCATAACTTGCCTTTCTACGGCATTGCTGTGCTGTGTATTGATGACCTTATGGTGCGCGATATGCTGCCAGAAATATCGCGGCGGGTCATTACGTACGGTTTTTCGGAAGACGCGGATTATCAAATTCAGGATATGCATCGAAAAGGTCTCACGACCGACTTCGTCGTAAAAAGACCCGGTGAAGCTGCGCCACTCCCGATCAAACTAAACATGCCCGGAGCACACAATGTCCTCAATGCAACGGGAGCTGTCGTTGTAGCCTGCGACGAAGGCTTGTCAGACGGTGACATTCAGCGGGGTCTCGCTGGCTTTACGGGTGTTGGTAGACGCTTTACCCATCTCGGCGAACTTGTATTCCCTGGTGGCAGCGCCCAGCTAGTCGACGATTACGGTCACCACCCTACCGAAGTGAAAGCGACGCTGGAGTCTGTGCATCAGGCGTGGCCGGAGCGCAGGGTAGTCATGGTTTATGAGCCACACCGCTATACCCGAACCCGTGATTTGTATGAGGACTTCGTGGCGGCATTGTCGGGCTGTGATGTGCTGGTGTTGCTGGATGTTTACTCCGCAGGGGAGGAGGTTATTGCTGGCGCTGACGGCCGCAGCCTTGCGCGGAGCATTCGCCAGCGCGGTCAGGTGGAACCGATATTCGTAGAATCCATCCTCGAAGTTCCTGCGCTGTTAAGCAGCTTAGTCATCGATGGGGACGTCGTCGTCACACAGGGCGCCGGCACTATCGCGCGTTTGGCACAGGATCTGAGCGCCATGGTCGTCAAGCAGGAGACCCTTATATGAAACTGGCTCAATTACGCCAGCGCAAAATTGTCATATTACTGGGCGGTCAATCTGCAGAGCGTGAAATTTCAATGCAGAGTGGCCAGACCGTAGTGAGCGCATTGCAGTCGCTAGGACTGGATGTCCTGGCGGTGGATACGGCGCAGCCGAACTGGGCGATACAAGTACAGGATGCGGATCTTGCCTTTATTGCTTTGCACGGGCCGGGCGGTGAAGACGGCAGCGTGCAGGGTGCACTGCAGACACTGGGCATTCCCTACACCGGATCGGGTGTCTTAGGTTCAGCACTTGCTATGGATAAAAAGCGCAGTAAACAGCTGTGGCAGGGTATCGGCGTGGCGACCCCTGGGTTTACCACACTCACGCGTAATACGGATTGGCAGGGGGTTGTCGATCGTTTTGGCAAAGTGTTTGTCAAGCCCGCATGCGAGGGTTCCAGTATTGGCATGAGCACTGCAGACACCGCAATGGGTCTGCAGCAGGCATATGAACTGGCCAGTCAGTATGCAGGAGAAATTCTTGCAGAACAGTTTATAGATGGCCCGGAGTACACCGTAGCGATATTAGGTGACAGCGCCTTGCCGTCAATACGGCTCGAGACCGCAAACGAATTTTATGATTACGAGGCCAAGTATCTTTCTGACGAAACACTGTATCAGTGTCCCAGTGGACTTGATGCTCGTGAGGAGGCGGATATTGCAGCACTGTCGTTGCGTGCTTTTCGTTCATTGAATTGTGCCGTCTGGGGCCGTGTCGATCTAATGCGAGATGCGTCGGGGCGCTTCTTTGTATTGGAAGTCAATACAGTGCCCGGTATGACGTCCCATAGTCTAGTGCCAATGGCTGCAGCTGCAGCGGGTATCGATATCGCAGGTTTGGTGCAGCGTATTGCGGAATTAAGTCTTTCGGAGGCCCAGTAGTATGGTCTCAAAAATAAAAAATTCTGAGACAGGTCCGCAGAAGGAAACGGCTCACTCTGGCGAAGCG
>ENA-OSJC01000161-OSJC01000161.1-marine-metagenome-genome-assembly--contig:-NODE-161-length-67600-cov-3.902107_pt1 | contig 67600 bp, 57 predicted proteins | sample MGYA00237885_ERZ534234 | MGnify/ENA primary metagenome ERZ534234 (study PRJEB26413, sample SAMN06343907) | marine metagenome | isolation source: coastal waters | place: Atlantic Ocean: West Antarctic... | reverse complement strand
GGCTTTATTCACCTGAAAAACTAAATCTACATAGCGATCAATGGCTGGCCCCTCTTCGGGGAAATAGGTCTTCATTTGGGCTTTAAAATTTGTAACGCCTTTGACAAAATCATAGGTCTTGTCTCCAATAATCACCCGATCATAGACTTCACCCATGTCTGCCCATTGCAGTTTTTTATCTGTGATGTAGTCAAATAATTTTTTTATGGCACTATTGGGACGCTGTACTTCTCCGATGTAATGAATGCCTACATCCCACTCATAATTTTTACGCTTAAATATATGGGTAAAGCCACCCGCCGTATAATGTCGCTCGAGAATTAACACTTTTTTGCCTGATTTGGCCAGTAAAGTCGCGGTCGTCAAACTTCCGATGCCCGATCCAATCACAATGACATCATACTTATTGGATAATTGGCGTTGTTTCTTGTACGATTGAATCATCTGAATGAACCTATTTATAAGGAATTTAAAAAGCCGTGCTTTGGTTTAATTTAATGTGAATGCTCTCATTTTTTGCTCTTTTTATACCTAATCACCTACCTATTGAAAACAAAAAAGCCCTGCCAAAAATGGCAAGGCTTTTACTTAAATGACTTCTTGGATTAATTCCAAGTTTTTACCGTATAATGGGTAGTGCTTCTTAAATAATCAGAAACGGTTCCTATAGTTTTAAGAAATTTTGAAAAGGCTGCGCCCTCAGTCTCTGAAGTGGGGCCGAAATCAAGGGCATCTTGGTAAGTGTCATATACTGTATAAATGTAATGCGACTCCCCATTTTCATTACCATGAAGCGTCTGCCCCAATGAGACGTAGCCCTTTGGAGAAAATGATTCGTTTAAGGTCACGAATGCCTTGGCAAACTTATCGGCATCCTTTACTGAAAAAGTCCAAAGTTGACTGATTTTACCGTCTCCCTCATCCGTATTGTATCGAATCAATCCCTTGCCTGATTGTGCTGAAACGATTTCACATAAAGTAGCCAACTTGGCTGAATACAAATCATATTCGGTACCCCCTCTGAGATTTCTCATAGCAGCCAAACCTTCAGAAGTTCCTGAATATTGTAAATGATGGGTCGCTTTTTGGCCTTCTCCACTGAAGGAAACGGCACTTAACTCAAGACTGACACCTTCGGGGAAATCAATGCTGGAATAAAATCCATCAACTAACGCCACTACAGCATCTGCATTTCCTACAGGCACTTTAATTCCCGTTTGCTCCCAAGTAAGGGTTTGCGCATGGGCCACGGCCATCAGGGTCATCAAAATAAAAGTAAATAATTGTTTCATGGTATTATGATTAGTTAAAAATTTAAATGAATAATCAAGATACAAATTATTGTTTTGAATACAACGTTTGTCCGAACATCTTAGTCCCACACCTAATAACGATTACACTGGCTCCGCCTACACAAATCTGAATAATCTGTTTTCTCTCTTGGAAACACTAAAGGAGCACAAAACAACGCGCTGAAATCGCTTTTTATTTATGCCCGTTTTCAAACAGTCCAATCAATATTCACAAGTTCAAAAATGCTCTGGATGCGCGCGCTCACTCCGCTGCTGATCCACTTGCTCATAACTGTCATCATAATCTTGACGAACCGTTCCCAACCAGCGATCCCAGATCAAAAAATACAAGCCATAATTACCCTCAAAATGCTTGTGATGTAAATTGTGATTGACCGAAGTATTGATCCATCTTCCTATGAAATGCTTGTGAAACCTTTTGGGGTACAACTCATAGCCCAAATGGCCATATACATTGTAGGTAATCATAAAGGTCAAAAAAGTGAGCAAGGCGGTTCGGTGATAAGGAATCAACCAAACAATGAGAAAGATAATGGAAGCTTCAATCACCGCTTCCAAAGGATGAAAAGCATAAGCTGCCCAAGGGGAAGGATTGGTGGATTTGTGATGTACTAAATGAAAATATTTAAATAATTTGGGCTGATGCATGAGGCGATGCATCCAATAAAAATACGTGTCATGCAAAAAAATCATGAGCACGATGCTCAAGCCCCAATAGCCCCATCCATAGGTAGCTATTTCATCATAGACCAAATTAAACTGATGCAAAGGCGATGCAATGACCAAAACCCCGACCATACTGAAAATAGCTAAAGTGATCATGGAGAAGCCCATCTCACGTTGATAATCCTTTAGTTTAGGGAATGTTCCTTGAATTTTTTTTCCTCCCCAAGCCTTTTTTTTCCAAATATAAAAAATCAAAAAGACCGTCGAGGCAGTCAAAAAATATCTCAAAAAATTAATGGTTAATAAAGCCTTGATGAGATCCGGAAGTGGAATATTCATGGTCACTTTTTTCAAAGATGAAAATCACGTATTCTTAAAATGCTTTCAAATATAGCCTGTTGCAATTACTTTCTTGAGCCTTTAAATAAAAATCATAATCGCATACTCACTGAAAATATTTTTGTTTTCCCCCTCGATGTATTGACTGATTCGAAACATAGGATCTTCTATGTTCCATCACCAAAAGAGTTTCAAAAAAAATTTACCGGCATCCCTGCTTACGGTCTCTTCAACTAGAAAGTAGCTACATCGCTCATTCCTTGATATTAAAAACACATAAAAAAAGTTGTTCTCATAAAAAGTGCTTCAAAAAGATTAACTTATTAAATTTGAGAAAAAAAACACGCATGAGGCTTCCTGCTTCTTTTTACTATTTCATTTTCATGGGCGTGCTCAGCATGATTTCTTCCTGTACTGAGGATGAAATCTCTTCGGATCATTTTTTAGTTATTGCTGAAAACCAAGGTGCTAGCCTCACCCTTATTGCCTCTCCTGCGGACGGGGGATCTGTTTCAACCCAAGAAGGCCTCTATTGGATTGAGGCCGCAGCGCACGCTTATACAGACTATGCCTTTACGGGATGGACGGGTGATTTTGAAGGTGCCGCAAATCCGGTAAGACTTACCCCTGTGTCCGATGAAATCATTACGGCCCATTTTGTCTTCCAAGATGCCGACGAAGACGGTGTTGGCAACAGTATAGATGCATGCTCAGATACAGAAAAGGGAGTGAACGTAGATGAAAAAGGATGTTTACTTCCCCTTTATTCAGATGATCTCTTCTTGGATCCAAATGGGGTTACCCTCAAAGCAAAAGAAAATGCCATCTTGGGAGCCTATTATAGCTTTAATTCAGAGATTTATAGGGTAGTAGATGATGCTCTTTTAAGAGCGCTAGTCGCTGATGACCAAGATCTTTCAAAGCTGGTAACCACCCGAGTCACGGATTTGAATAATTTATTTGCTGCCACAACTGTGAATTTTGATATCACTTCTTGGGATGTTAGTAATGTGACCGATATGAGCGGGCTTTTTAAACGGGTTTCATCATTCAATCAAGATATTGGTCTTTGGGATGTCAGTAAGGTCACCAACATGAAAGGTCTGTTTTACCAAGCGAGCTCGTTTAACCAAGACCTCAGTGCCTGGGAAGTGAGTAAGGTAACGACCATGGCAGAGATGTTTTATGGAAGTGTCGCCTTTAATCATGACCTGAGCGCCTGGAAGGTAAATGAAGTTACAGACATGACCCAAATGTTTTTTCTCTCCATGTCATTCAATCAAGATTTAACTATTTGGGAGGTAGGTCAGGTAACTGAATGCATGGATTTCAGTTTTAACGCCGCTGCATGGACGGCCCCTCAGCCTAACTTCACCGACTGCATAAAGTAAAACTCCTCTTCTGCGATATCCCTTAATCTTAAAGTTTTTGTTTGAGCGTTTTCCGATTGATTCCTGAAGAAAGGAGCAAAGGTGCTTATCGCGTAGTGAACAAGCCAAAATATGTACCCGGGATGGGACTTGAACCCATACGATCTTGCGATCACAGGATTTTAAGTCCTGCGTGTCTACCAATTCCACCACCCGGGCAGATACATTAAGTTGAAGCATACGCTTCAATAACAAAAAGCCGCTGGTAGCGGCTCCTTTGTTGAGCGGGAGACGAGATTCGAACTCGCGACCCCAACCTTGGCAAGGTTGTGCTCTACCAGCTGAGCTACTCTCGCTTATCTTTTACTTGCTAAAAGAGTTGCAAATTTACCTTAACATTACAATTTTACAAGTAGCATATGTAATTTTATTGACAGAAACCTTAAACTCTTGACGCAACATGCTCAATTACAGTAAAACCGCCGTTTTCCTACTGATCCTTTTAGCGATAAGTTGTACTCCTAAAAAAAAGGAAGTCAAAATTGAAAAAAATAAGTCCTTGTTTGAGAAAGGGCTTGTAGTGGCCACTATAAAAGGAAAAAAAATTGAGGAATCCAGCGGTTTAGTCACCTCTTCCATAAACCCAGGGATGTTTTGGACCCACAACGACAGCGGTGCAGATGCCGAGCTGTTCCTCATTGATCAAGAGGGAAACATTCATTTAAAAGTTTTCCTCTCCGGGGCGGAGTCCTTCGATTGGGAAGACATCGCAAGCCATGGCACTGACTTATACATTGCAGATATGGGTGATAATGATGCCATAAGAGAATACATCACGATTTATAAGATGAAAGAGCCGCGATGGGATTCCCTACAAACTCAGCTTACCCTTGATTCCTTTGAACAAATGTCTCTTCAGTATACTGAAGGGCCTAGAGATGCAGAATCTTTGCTCTTTGATCACCGTACCCAGGAGCTGATCATCGTCACCAAAAGAGAGAAAAATTGTCACGTATATGCTTTTCCCTTTGAGCCGAATATAGACCCCATCTCTATCACTTCAAAAGGCACCCTGCCGGCTACCCTTTTTACCGCCGGAGATATTCACTCCTCCACAGGAGAAATATTATTAAAAAACTACAAGAAGATTTATTACTGGGGGGCTTCTGAAAAACCCGCGGTGCTACGCATCGCCGAGGGTCCTGATTATACCCTCCCTTATAAGGAAGAACCCCAAGGCGAAGCCATTGCTTGGACTGATGAAGGTTTTGTAACGCTCAGTGAAAGAAAAGACAAAAAACAGAAGTTTTATTTCTATGAGCGTAAATGAATTACTTCTTCAACAGCTTCTTCAACTCATTGAGTTTAACCAAGGCATCGACGGGTGAAATATTATTGACATCCACGTCTCGCAATTGAGACATGAGCTGCTCTATACGTGGGTCGGCTTCAAATAAATTAAGTTGAAAATTATTGGTAGGCAGGTTGGCCAAAATTTCAGATTCGGCCACACCTCCTTTTTCTTTTTCCAGCAATTTCAGAATTTCATTGGAGCGTAAGATGACCTGATTGGGCATCCCAGCCATCTGCGCCACATGGATGCCAAAGCTGTGCTCAGTCCCTCCTGAAACTAACTTTCTTAAGAAAATAACTTGATCTTTGAGCTCCTTGACCGCTATATGAAAATTTTGAACCCGAGTTAAGTCTCCCGCCAATTGATTGAGCTCATGATAGTGGGTCGCAAAAAGTGTTTTGGGCTTGGCTTTTTGATGATTGTGCAAGTATTCTACTATGGACCATGCGATGGAAATACCATCATACGTACTGGTCCCCCGTCCAATTTCATCCATAATGACCAAGGATTGATCACTCAAATTATTCAAAATACTGGCGGTTTCTGTCATTTCTACCATGAAAGTGGACTCTCCCCGTGAAAGGTTATCCGAAGCCCCTACCCGCGTAAATATTTTGTCAGTGATCCCTATTTTGGCATAGCCTGCAGGCACAAAACTCCCTATCTGTGCCATAATCACGATCAATGCCGTTTGACGCAGTAGAGCAGATTTTCCTGACATATTGGGGCCCGTGATCACTAAAATCTGTTGAGATTCGTTGTCCAGATATACATCATTGGGGATATAAGACTCCCCCGGTGCCATGAGCCGCTCGATGACGGGATGGCGGCCGGCCTTGATGTCTATGATCGAGGCCTCAGAAAGCGAAGGACATACATATTGGTGCGCTTTGGCAATGGCAGCAAAGTTACTGAGGCAATCCAAGGTGGCGATCAGCCGGGCGTCTTCTTGAATGGGAGCCATATGTCCCTTGGCATAAACCACCAGCTCTTGGTACAATCTGCTTTCTATGACGCCCAATTGACTTTCGGCCTGTAATATTTTCTCCTCGTAAACCTTAAGCTCCTCGGTAATGTATCTTTCTGCATTGACCAACGTTTGCTTTCTGATCCAACCGGTGGGCACTTTGTCTTTGTGAGTATTGGACACCTCCAAATAATAGCCAAAAACTTTGTTATAGGCTATTTTAAGAGAAGTGATTCCCGTACTTTCAGCTTCCCTTTTTTGAATTCCCAGCAAATAATCTTTCCCTGAAAAAGCCAAACTTCGGTATTCATCTAAATCGGCATCAACTCCCTCTCGAATCACATTTCCTTGATGTAACAACATGGGGGGTGCATCGGTCAAGGATTGGGTCACATGATGCATAAAATCCTCATGGTCATTCAATGATTTGGCCAATTGCTGCAAGCACTTCTCAGGACTTTCGGCCAACAATTTCTTGATCGGTCCGATCGGTTCCAAACTGTTTTTAAGTTGATGAAGCTCTCGGGGATTGATCCTGCCCGTGGCCACTTTGGAAACCAAACGCTCCAAATCTCCCATTTTTTTCAATGATACAATGATGGATTCGAGCCGCGTGGGATCTTCGAACAAAGCCGCTACCCTGTTCAAACGTGCCGTAATCGCCTTTTTTTCTTTGAGGGGCAATACCACCCATTTTCTCAGCATCCGGCTGCCCATCGGGGTCACCACATGATTGAGCACATCGATCAAGGGAATGCCATCGGGTTGATTGGGTGAGAGTAACTCTAAGTTTCTTACAGAAAAACGATCGAGCCACATGTATCGCTCTTCCTCAAGCCGGGTAATACTGGAAATATGGGCCAACTCCTTGTGCTCAGTCTCTTCTAAATAATAGAGGATGGCCCCGGCGGCGACAATGGCTTGGGCCATCTCGTGGATACCAAATCCTTTTAGTGTTTGTGTCCCAAACTGCTGGAGCAGTTTTTGATGGGCAAAATCATATTTATAAATCCAATCTTCGATGATGAATGAAGGATACTGATCCTCAAAAAGCGCTTGATAGCGATCTTTAGCCACTTTGCTATAAATGACCTCTGCCGGTTGGAATCCCTGCAATAACTTGGCCGTATAGGCATCGTCCCCCTCGGTGGTAAAAAACTCCCCTGTGGAGAGGTCCAAAAAAGCCATCCCATTCTGCTCCTTTTGAAAATCAATCGAGGCCAGATAATTATTTTTTCCTGTCGAGAGGACTTGATCATTTAAGGACAAACCCGGAGTGACCAATTCGGTTACCCCTCTTTTGACAATCCCTTTGACGCCCTTGGGATCTTCTAGCTGATCACAAATCGCCACTCGTTGACCAGACCGCACCAATTTGGAAAGATAGTTGTCCAAAGAATGATGGGGAAAGCCTGCCAATTCTATGTGGGAAGCGGATCCATTGGCTCTTTTGGTCAACACAATGTCTAGAATTTTGGAGGCCTTGATGGCGTCCTCACCAAAAGTTTCATAAAAATCCCCTACCCTAAAAAGCAATAAAGCGCCCGGATATTTCCTCTTGATGGCATTGTATTGCTTCATCAAGGGAGTTTCTTTTGGCGCTTGGGTGGTTTTTGGCATGGGTTTACTAAGCTTAGAGCAATAATAATAAATGCAGAGATGGAAAGCAGAAAAGCCGTGTTGATAATTTAAGATTTAAAAAAGTTCGACCAGAAGCTACTTGTAAAGCACTCGGAACCCTCCGATATTTGCAGATGCGGAAACTTAAAAACGAAGAACTCCAGCGTATGGATCCCGAAGCTTTCAAGGTCTCAAAGAAAATGCCTTGGGTTATTGTTTTGGACAACATCAGGAGTATGCACAACGTAGGGGCGACCTTTCGAACGGCAGATGCCTTCAGAGTTGAAAAAATCATCTTGACCGGCATTACCGCCCAACCGCCGCATCGAGAAATTCAAAAATCCGCATTGGGTGCCACTGAATCTGTGATCTGGGAATATCTCTCAGAACCCATGCTGGCCCTACAAAAATTGCGGTCCGAAGGCTATCAAATTATTTGTATTGAGCAAACCGATCAGAGTCTGGCTCTGGACACCTTCCAGCCTGATTCAGATAAAAAATATGGCTTTTTCTTTGGTAACGAAGTGTTTGGAGTCACCGATGAGGTGGTTACTGATGCAGATGTTTGTCTAGAAATTCCCCAATTTGGAACCAAGCATTCCCTCAATATTTCGGTCAGCGTCGGGGTGGTTATTTGGGATATGTTCCAAAAAATAGGCCGCCCGTTACTATAAATCAATACATTCCCTCATGAGCGGTTCTGGTTAGCGCAAAAAAAAACGCAAGAATGAGATTCCTGCGTTTTTTTATAATGATGTCGACTTAATTTGCCCCATCATAAGAAACACTTAATATTTTTTCTTCGATCATGCCCAGTGCGATTTTATCTTCACCTAACACATCAAATAATTCCAATGCCCTTCTGGCTATGTATTCCTCCTCAATTTGTTCTTGAACAAACCACTTCATAAATTCCTCTGTGGCGATATCAGTGTGTTTTCTACACACACCCACGATATCATGAATGGCGTCAGTCACGCTAATTTCTATGTCCAAAGCCGTCTCAAAGACATCTCTTAGATTTTCAAAATCATGCTGACAATCTCCAATTGCGGGAGAAATGGCTTGGGCCTCCATGTCTGTCAAATAATGGAAAAATTTAAGTTGATGCTTCCGCTCCTCTTCTGATTGCTTAAAGAAAAAATCTGCACAATTGTCATACCCTTGTAGATCACACCAACCCGCCATCGCTAGATAGGCCGATGACGAATGTGCCTCCATCTTTATTTGTTTATTAATGACATCGACGATCTCTAATTTGAGTACTTGATGTCTTCTTAGAATGTCCTTCATATCAAAATAATTAAATTTTACTTATACAAAGTAAGCAATAAAACTGCGATCCAAAGAATTTGAAAGATATTTATAATGAGTCTAAATACCGATTATGAGAATTTTCGGTGAATGGATTTATGGATCAAGCTATTAAGCTCGAGCATGGTGAATGTGCCAGATAGCACTTCTCTCAATTCCAAAATTTCATAAATTGAAAGCACTAAGATCGGATGCTGATGAGATAGGTACAAGATCTCAATGTCGGGTCCTTGACTGGAAACCAATGCGGTGAGGTCTATGTTTTCGATTTTGCGTTTCAATCCAATCAGCTCACATAATTTAAGCTCCATAGGCTTCTCCAAAAAGTGAAGGAAAAATTTCTCAGAACGGTCACATTGAGAAATCGAAGTGGCTAGCGTTTCAAATACAATCGCTGAAGAAATTACTTTCGAGGACATTTTTTGCAGTTTTTACCTTTTCTCTTATATTTTTCACAACATTTTTTAAATACACAACCCAAATCGTGCGCACTCTTTTTATCCTCAAGCGGATTAAAGGTAACGTCAAAAGAATCGGAAGGGGAATTAAAGTGCATGGTTTGTTATGGTTAAAACAGATAACAAAAATACCCCTGATCCTACTGCCATAGCATCCCTACTGATAGGCAATTCGCTCCTCACTAGTTGTAGCCAATGATCACTAGAACTAGGGATGCCCAACGGTTTTTCTTGAGGGCCCACATTCCGCACAGCCTTCTTTGTGATTTCCCCCCCTTTTAAGGATGAATTTATGGGTCAAATAAAGGATTGAGGAGATCAGTAGCAGGAAAATGATAAATGTTTGTACCATCAATTCAATAGATTAAAGGCGATCAGCGCACTAATATAGGCAAGCGCCGTCATATAGAGCAATTGGATGAGGGGCCATTTCCAACTTTTGGTTTCTCGGCGGACTACGGCCAAGGTACTCATGCATTGCATGGCGAAAGCGTAAAACAACATCAAAGAAATCCCTGAAGCCAACGTATAGACCGGTTTTCCGAGGTCATTCCGTTGATGGGACATCCGCTCCAGTAAGGTCTGATCGTTTTCAAAAGTTTCTCCCACACTATAAATGGTCGCCATCGAACCTACAAATACTTCTCGGGCCACAAAAGAGGTAATCAATGAAATCCCAATTTGCCAATTGTATCCCAAGGGTTTAATCGCTGGCTCCATCCATTTTCCAGCGATACCGATGTAAGAATGCTCTAAGGCGACTGATTTGACCTGTTGCTGATAATACGCCTGCTGGGCAGCCTCGGCGGGTACCGGAATCTTTGCAATGGCGGAGGCCATTTGATCCCCTGGGCCATAACTGGCCAATATCCATAAAATCACAGAGATAGCAAGGATCACTTTCCCGGCCTCCCAAACAAATATTTTGCATTTTTCTAGCATAGTGATGCCCAAATTCGACCAACGCGGGGTTTTATAATCGGGCAATTCCATGACCAAAAAGCTTTTTTCTTTGGTTTTCAAGATCCACTTGAAGAGGAGGGCTGAAAGCAGGGCCGCCACAAAACCTACGAGGTATAAGGCCATCAAGACCATACCCTTCAAATTAAAAATGCCCCAAGAAACATCGGGTACCACCAAGGCGATCAACAAGGTATACACCGGAAGTCGCGCCGAACAACTCATTAAGGGCACCACCATGATGGTAATGAGGCGTTCCTTCCAATGGTCTATAGTGCGGGTGGCCATCACGGCAGGTATGGCGCACGCCACGCCCGATATGAGCGGCACTATGCTGCGCCCGTTTAAGCCAAAAGGTCGCATCAATCGATCGGTAATGAAGACCACGCGCGCCATGTAGCCGGTTTCTTCCAGAATGAAAATGAAGCCAAAGAGCAACGCAATCTGCGGAATAAAGATCATGACTCCGCCCAATCCAGGGATGAGACCTTGCGAAATCAAATTGGTCAAGGGCCCGGTAGGCAAGGTCGCCTGGGTCCATTGACTCAGGGTCAAAAAAACCGTATCAATTAAATTCATAGGCACCTCAGACCAGGCAAAAATGGTTTGAAAGATGAGGGCCAAAAGAGAGAGAAAAATAAGATAACCCCATACGGGATGGGTAAGGATTTGATCCCATTTTTGATGTCTTACCGAACGCTTTCGAGTTAAGGGTTGACAGAAAGACAATATTTGACGTATTCTTTTGTAGCGTGCTTCTCCCAGTGCTGCCTCCTCTTGCCTGCCTGTATTCCACTCCTCCAGATTTGTAAATTCCTGGGTATGCGGACTGGAGGCAACCTCCAACGGCACCTCTAAGAGGGCTGATTTCAAGAGGGCCAGGTCTTGGCCAGTGCGCGCATTGAAGGGGACCAAGGGTACGCCGCCCAATAACTCACTGAGCTTTTCAAAATTGACCCCTACCTGATTTTTATCCATAAGATCTATCATGTTGGCGATCAATAAAGTAGGTATTCCCAGATCCAATATCTGGGTAGCAAGGAACAAATTGCGCTCTAGATTAGTAGCATCCATGACCACAATCACCAAATCAGGATGGTCACGGTGATCCTTTTGACGCAGTACTTGAAAAACCACCTCTTCGTCTTGAGACTTTGGATATATGCTGTAAAGACCTGGCAAATCAAGCAATTCCACGTCGGTGCCTTGGTAATTAAAATGACCCCATTTTTTATCTACCGTGATACCGGGGTAATTTCCCACCTTTTGATTCAGTCCGGTGAGTAAGTTGAAGACCGAAGTCTTGCCCGCATTTGGGTTTCCAACGAGGGCCGCCTTCATTCGATGGAGATTAATGCGGCCTCTTCTCGCCTTAAGGACAACGTGTAACCTTGTACGTCAATGGCAATGGGGTCACCAAAGGGAGCCTTGAAAAGTAACCTGATTTCTTTTCCGGGAAATAAACCCATATCAATCAACTTGGTAGTTAATGGACCTTTTTTTATCTGCTTGACAATATAAGATTTTGAAGAATTTGATATTTTGTCTAAGGTCATTGGTTTCACAAGTTTATGACACCAAAAATAAGCGCTTTTCTGCAATCTGCTGAAAGGCTATCGAAATTATCGTTCCCTTAAACTTGAACCAGTTTAGATTCAATGGCATAAACAATGAGTTGTGCCGGGGACTTGAGTTTTAATTTTTTCAGAATATTCTTGCGATGGGAGTTGATGGTATGAATGCTTACAAACAGTTTTTCGGCTATATCTGCCGTTCTAAAGCCCTTTGCAATCAATTCAAGTACCTCAAATTCGCGTTTAGATAAATCCGTGGGTTCGCAATTTTGTCCTGCCTCCTCATGGGGGGCCATGACAATTTCTAAAATACTGTTACAAAAAAATCGGTTCGACTTGGCCACCGATTCAATGGCATGGATGATTTCTGTTTGACTGCACCGTTTGGTCACAATGCCTTTGACACCTAAGCTCAATAAGTTTTGTATGTGGCCTTTTTCAACTTCATTGGTAACTACCAAAATATTGCTCGCCTGTAACTTGATGAATTCGGTGAGGGTCGCATTCATATCCGATTGACGCTCTGGATAATCCAGAATCAAAACATCTGGCTGTGCTTGGGTGACTTGCTCCATCCATTGCTCTCGATTTTCGAGAACCCCTATCAAATCAAAATGCTGGGTCCCTTCCATCAGCTTGATGAGACCTTCTCTCGTCAAAAATTGAAAATCCGAAATGAGTACCTTAATCGATTTCATTTATTTAGAATCATTCTAAACAGCAAATCTACTCCTAAAACCTCAATGAAACAAAATCCACGGGGTCTCCCCTTTTTTTTTAACCGCTTCCTTTTGAATTATTATTATCGTATCCAACTTAATGGCTATTTTTGTCCTTCAATTAAACCAACGTATATATGGAATATCGTCTAGAACAGGACACCATGGGTGAGGTTAAAGTTCCCGCTGACAAATATTGGGGGGCACAAACCGAGCGCTCCAGAAATAATTTTAAAATTGGGGGGCCCAATATGACCATGCCCATCGAACTCATTCGTGCGTTTGCCATTTTAAAAAAATCTGCTGCACAAGCCAACGCAAGCCTTGGCGTCTTAGATGACGAAAAAGCAAGTATGATTGCCAACGTATGTGATGAAATCTTGAAAGGCCAATTGGACGATCAATTTCCACTGGTCGTATGGCAGACTGGTTCAGGCACACAGTCTAACATGAACTGCAACGAGGTCATCGCCAATCGGAGTCATGTCCTGAAAGGAGGTCAATTAACGGATGCAAAAAAAATCATCCACCCCAATGATGACGTGAATAAAAGTCAGTCTTCAAATGATACTTTTCCAACCGCCATGCACATCGCGGCCTACAAAATATTGGTAGAAAATACCATCCCCGCCATTACAATACTGAGAAATACCCTTGATGCAAAAGCAAAAAGTTTTTCAGGGGTTGTCAAAATAGGTCGAACCCATTTCATGGATGCTACGCCTTTGAGTCTGGGTCAAGAATTTTCTGGTTATGTTTCACAATTAGATCATGGCCTAAAGGCTTTAAAAAATACTTTTGCTCACTTGTCAGAATTGGCTTTGGGAGGTACCGCTGTAGGTACAGGCCTCAATACGCCCAAAGGCTATGCTGATTTAGTCGCCCAATACATTGCTAAACATGCAGACATCCCTTTTGTTTCAGCAGATAATAAATTTGAAGCCTTGGCTGCCCATGATGCCCTCGTAGCATCTCATGGGGCTCTAAAGCAACTGGCCGTCAGCTTAATGAAAATTGGTAACGACCTCCGCATGCTGAGTTCAGGTCCCAGAAGCGGTATTGGAGAAATCATCCTTCCCGAAAACGAACCTGGTTCTTCAATCATGCCTGGAAAAGTTAATCCTACCCAATGCGAAGCTCTTACTATGGTCTGTGCCCAAGTCATGGGAAATGATGTAGCCGTCACCATTGGTGGGATGAGTGGTCATTTTGAACTCAATGTATTCAAACCTATGATGGCCTACAATCTCATCAACTCTGCACGACTGCTTGGGGATGTTTGTCAATCTTTTAATGACAATTGTGCGGTGGGTATCGAGCCGAATTATAGCGTTATTCAAGATAAATTGGAAAAATCACTGATGCTGGTAACCGCATTAAATCCTCATATTGGATATGAAAACGCCGCAAAAATTGCGAAAAAAGCTCATAAAGAAGGCACTACGCTTCGTGAAGCAGCCTTAGCCCTTGAATTGGTGACCGAAACGCAATTTAATGAGTGGGTACGACCGGAGGATATGATCGGATCAATCAAGGCTTAATTTTGGATTTTAAAGGTTAATTATCTTACTTTATCCTCCAATAACTACGTAATTCTTACTTAATTATACAAAATGAAAAAATTTACAACTTTATTGATCCTGGTTTTGAGCCTAACGGTATCTTTTGATGCGATGAGTCAATTGTCCAAGAAAGAAAAGAAAGAATGGAAAAAAAGAGTCAAATCACTGACACCTGAACAATATAAATCACTTATTGACGAAAATAAGGGGTTGAAAGGTCAAATAGCAAGCTTAAATGATGAATTATCTGGAAACGACGCAGCGAACAAAGAAAAAGATGATCAAGTTGCGCAGTATGAGGCACAAATGGAAGCAATGAGAACTCAAATGGCTGCCGCAGCAGAAAAAGCCAAAACAGGTGGATCAGCTACCGGTAGCACAACCTCTAAAAAGAGACCGGCTGTCAAAGGCATCGCTTTTAAGGTTCAAATCGGAGCCTTTCAAAATAAAGATTTAAGCAAGTATTTGGATAAATCTGATAGCTTTTTTGGAGAAGTAGGCGAAGATGGTTTGATGAGATACACCTTAGGTGTGTTTACGGATTACTGGGAAGCCGATACCTTCAAAAAATACATGCGTGAGATGGGTGTTTCTGATGCTTGGATCATTTCTTATAGAGACGGCGTCAGAGTCCCTATCAAAGAAGTTTTAGAAAACATTCCAAAATCTTAATCGAATTAAGAAAAAAAATGAAACCCTGGCAGATTCTGTCAGGGTTTTTTGTTGTTATCTTTGTTTTATTTAAAGATCATGATTCATTACAAAAACAAAGAAGAAATTGAATTGATTAGGGAAAGTGCGTTGATCGTCTCACGGACCTTAGGTATCCTGGCTGAAATCATAAAGCCCGGTATCTCCCCAAAGACATTAGATAAAAAGGCAGAAGAATACATCAGGGATCAAGGCGCCCTACCTGGTTTTCTAGGTCTCTACGATTTTCCCGCCACCTTGTGTGTTTCCGTCAATGAACAAGTCGTACATGGCATCCCCAATGACAAACCCTTGGTCGATGGAGACATCATTTCAGTAGATTGTGGCGCATTAAAAAACAACTATTATGGAGATCACGCCTTTACCTTTGCCGTAGGGGAAATCTCCGATGAAATTAAAAAATTATTGCAGATTACCAAGGAAAGCCTTTACTTAGGTATCGAACAAATGGTCGTGGGTAAACGCATCGGAGACATTGGTTATGCCGTCCAGCACCATGCTGAAAAGAATCGGTTTGGGGTCGTACGGCAACTGGTAGGCCATGGATTGGGTAAAAAAATGCATGAAGCTCCAGAGGTCCCCAACTTTGGAAAAAGAGGGTCGGGTCGTAAAATAAAAGAAGGCCTGGTACTGGCCATTGAGCCCATGGTCAACCTAGGCACCAAAAATGTAATTCAATTGGCCGATGGTTGGACCATTGTTACAGCAGATCGGAAACCATCCGCTCATTTTGAACACAACGTCGCGGTGGTAGATGGTAAACCCGAAATCCTCTCGACCTTCCAATATATAGAAGAAGCCCTCGTTAAACAGCAAGCTTCGTTTATTTAAAATAATGATACTGAATAACGGCTACCCAATGATATGAGTTCTCACAACCCCTTGATGCCCCTCCTTATTTGGCGTCTCAAACACATCAATGACAACAATTTCACGCTGATCATTGCGGGCTTTGTGGGCATCTTGGCAGGGCTGGCGGCGGTGGCCCTCAAAACAACCGTTCACCTCATTGAGCAAGTTCTTCAAAATAATATTGAGGTAACAGGTTGGAAATATTTATGGGTTTTTTATCCTGTGATGGGTATTTTATTGACCGTATTTATTGCCAAATACGTGCTGCAAGACAGCACTGGACATGGGATCAGTAAAGTTTTATACGCCATCTCCAAGAGGTCTTCCATCATTCGTAAAACTCGGATGTATTCAAACATGCTCACCAGTGCCATTACCGTGGGCTTTGGTGGATCCGCAGGGTTAGAAGCCCCCATTGTCGTCACGGGCTCCGCCATAGGATCCAACTTGGCCCGTCTGGCCCATCTTGATTACAAAAAAAGAACTTTAATGATTGGGTGTGGTGCGGCAGCAGCGGTATCGGCTATTTTCAATTCTCCTATCGCAGGTGTCATCTTTGCCGTTGAAGTCATGTTGACCGATGTGACCATAAATAAATTTATTCCCATCTTAATTGCCTCGGTGTGTGGTTCACTGATGTCATTAATCTTGTTGGGCGATGATATTTTGTTTTCCTTCAAACTCACTGAAGAGTTTTCTGCTTGGTCCACTCCCTATTATCTATTATTGGGTCTTTGTTGTGGTGCCGCATCGGTGTATTTTACCCGGATGCTTTCGCGAACCGAAGATGGAATTCATAAAATTAAAAAACCTTTTGCTAGAGCCCTTTTAGGAGGTCTTTCCTTAGGGCTATTGCTCTTGGTTTTTCCTTCTCTCTATGGCGAAGGTTACCATATGGTCATTAATCTCTTGAAGGGCGCACCTACCTCATTGTTTGAATCTCATTATTTTACTGAACTCTTTGGGACTACCCATCAATGGTTTGTTCCTCTCGCGCTTTTATGTCTTATTTTCCTGAAACCCATCGCTACGGGTTTAACTGTAGGTGCAGGAGGCAGTGGAGGTATCTTTGCCCCCTCTTTGTACATGGGTGGATTGGTCGGCTTTTTAGTTGGACTGATTTTTCAATGGATTTATCCCGAATCTCCCGTCAACTTAAGCCATTTTACCCTCGTGGGCATGTGTGGAGTCATGAGTGGCGTACTTCATGCTCCGTTAACGGCCATTTTTCTAATTGCCGAGATCACCAGTGGATATTTGTTGTTTGTTCCCCTGATGCTCGTTTCGGCCATCTCCTATGTGACCGTCACCTATTTTGAAAAACATTCTATTTATATGCGAAACCTGATCAAACGCGGAGACATCGTGGTCAATGATCGAGACAAAATGGTTTTGAATAAAATCAGTTTAAAAAAGATGATTGAAAAAGATCTACTCACCATCGCTCCTGAAGCTACGCTCAACGAATTAATTCCGCTGGTCAAAAAAAGTACGCGCAATATTTTCCCCGTTGTCAACGAAGATGGGGCATTGAAAGGGATCATCACCTTGGACAATATTCGTGAAATTATGTTTGACGAATCCCGGAGAAATCACGTGACGATAAACACACTCATGACCCAAGTACCTACCCACGTTTCATCCTATGACAATATGCAAACCGTGATGAATAAATTTGAAATCTCCCATGCTTGGAATTTACCCGTAATAGATGACGGAAAATACATAGGATTTCTCTCTAAATCCAGAATTTTCAATACTTATCGCACACACCTCATTAGGCAAACCAAAGAGTAATTGATGATTTGGTCATAATAAATTAATAATCAATGAGTTAATAGTTATCCACACTTTTTTTTATTAATTAAATATTTATAACTACTTGTTAGTCATTGTTTTATGCCTTGCTTCATTTTTTTCAGTGTATAACTTACTAAATGTTAATAAGGAGAATAGAGCCTATTTTGGCCTTTTGGATATAGACATAGCCTTTTATACCCCGTTCGACCTACAAGCCTTTTACTTAATAATTACTCGAAATCTCCCTGATCAAGTAAGCTGGGTTTTTAAATGAACTCCACAGGCCTTTAAATCATTAAATGATGCCGTTCCCTCGTGCCCATCGAGCATCGCGCTAGATTGTCCAAAGAGTTTCTTGGGTTGACCTGATAAACCGGTAAATAATACCTTGATTTTTTGTCGATGGAACGTGGCTAAGGCCGCATGCAACAACTCCAAACCCGATTGGTCCATGTAAGCCACTCTTTCAAACCTCATGATCACGGTTTCAACTTTATGGTTCTTATCCAAAAACTCGGTTAACCCATGAGTCAAACCGAAAAACAAGGGTCCAAACAGGTCCTGCACATACACCCCACTGAGCTCCTCTTCTGACAATTGAAACCCTTCTTTTAAGGAGGCTCCCGAGATTATGGTCATTTTTTCTGCCCCTACATCTCCGGTTTTTTTCATGAATACCAAAGCAGCAAATATGAGCCCTAAGCCTACTGCAAAAACCAAATTCCAAAAAACAGCCAATAGCAATACGCCCAACAAAATGACGGATTCGCTTCTTGGCATTTTTAATAAGCCTTTGAGTCCTTTATAATCCATCACGTCAATCCCTACAGTAATGAGAATCCCCGCTAGAACCGCAGCTGGGATCTTAGAAGCAATTGGTCCAATGGCCAACAATATGAACAATAAAAACAATCCTGCCATCATTCCAGACAATCGAGTTTTGCCGCCGGCCCTGATATTGACCACGGTTCTTATGGTTGCCCCTGCACCGGGTATCCCCCCAAAAAAAGCGGCAATAGAATTGCCTATCCCTTGCCCTAATAATTCTTTATTGGGCGCATGTTTTGTTTTGGTTAAATTATCCGCCACCACGGAAGTGAGCAGAGAATCAATGGCCCCTAACAAGGCCAATGTCACGGCAGAAAATAAAAAGGGGGACATTTCTACTAGATTAAAATCATATAAAATGCCCAAATTAAAGTCAGGTAAACCACTGGGTATTTTGTTGATCTCGAGATACGATATGTTCAATAAATAGGCTCCTATAGAGACGACCAACAGCGCTATGAGCGTACTGGGGACAGAGGTAGTTATCCGCTTAAATCCGAAGATCAATAGAATCGTCAATGCACACAACATAAGCTCTGTATACTTAATCTGACCTATGGCCCTAGGCAATACTTTGAGGGTGCCCACTACGCCATTCGAATATTGAGTAGCAAGCAATTTGGATTCCTTTTGAATTTCCACTAGAGGTACATTTTGTGCTCTTGCAATGGTTTCATCGAAATTCTCAAGGACCATGACATCTTCCATCACCTCTTCTACCAGAATTTTTTCTAATATATTTTCTTCTGCCTGAGCTTTAAATGTTTTAATCAACGCTTGATCTTGATTTGGATAATATCCTAATGCAGGAAGCATTTGTGTGACGATGATCATGACACCTATCGCCGTCATAAATCCCGATACCACAGGGTTCGGTATGTAGCGCACATAAGTTCCTAAACCACTTAAGCCCAAAACAATTTGTAGGCATCCTGCAAGCAAGAAAATAAGCATAATGGAGGGGAATGCCTGAGATAAATCTCCATCAAAGCTGGCCATTACACCTGCAATCACGGTCATACTTACTGCTGTCATGGGCGCAGTGGGTCCCGATATTTGGGTCTGAGTTCCTCCAAATAACGCCGCAAAAAAGCTTACAAATATAGCACCGTACAAACCTGCCGCGGCACCTAACCCTGAACTCACTCCGAAAGCCAAAGCCAAGGGTAAAGCGACGACACCTGCCGTCAAGCCCCCAAATAAATCTCCCTTAAAGTGAGTAAAATCAAAATAATTCTTTATTCTTAAAAACATAATGCTCCTCCTTTTAGTAGTAAAATATAATATAGATTTTGTCTTGGAGTAGTGACTCCAAAATTTAATGTCACAAGACGAACTTGTGGATCAATCCATCTATTTTCCTGGGAGGTCGGAGGATAATTTCTAAAAAAAATGCAATTAATGAATAATTGATGTGTGCCCGTAACAAAGCCCCATTTTTGAGGTCGTTTGATGCCTTATTTCTCGCAAAGAAAAGATCATTCAAGGTTTTCTCATCCTCAGTGTTTTCCTCATTATTTTCAGCATCAAAATCAATCAAATGTATAACCTCAAACGGCTTGTCAGTAGAAAGAAAATATCCTTGATTAAAAATAATGCTTAGGGAGAAAACCAAAACATATGCAAACGACAGTTGACGCAAACCGTTTTGTAATGTAAAGGATAAAATAGCATTCATTAATTTTTTCATTCTCCCCTAAAATATTAAATATATTTTAAAAAAGTTTAAAAAAATGATTTAATTATTATAAATGATTTAATAAATAGATTATAATTTGCCTTTTTTTGATTTCGATAGACGTTAAAATTTGCTAATTTTTTTCGGCTTTTTTGGCCTTCTCCCAATAAAGATCCATTTCTGATAAGGTCATTTCAGTAAGTAATTTTCCTTCTTTTTTTGACGCTGATTCTAAATATTGAAATCTTTTAATGAATTTTTTATTGGTCCGCTCGAGCGCTTCTTCTGGATTTATTCCTTGAAATCGTGCGTAATTAATCAATGAAAATAATACGTCTCCAAACTCCTCATTCGCGCGTTTTGAGTTCCCTGTTTCGGCCTGAATTTCGACCTTAAATTCTTTTATTTCTTCCTCTACTTTAGCCCAAACTTGATTTTCATTTTCCCAATCAAATCCTATTCCGCTTGCCTTTTCTTGAATCCTCATGGCTTTCACTAGGGCCGGTAAAGATTGAGGGACTCCTCCAAGTACCGATGTCTTTCCTTTCTCTTTCAATTTGATCTTTTCCCAATTGGCTTTGACCGTTGCCTCGTCTTCGGCAAGGGTATCTCCATAAATGTGGGGATGTCTCCGAATTAATTTTTCACATATCCCATTCAATACCGCCCCCATATCAAAGGCTTTTTTTTCAGCACCTAATCTCGCATAAAAGGTCAAATGCAACATAAGATCTCCCAACTCCTCTTTTACCTCCTCTAAATCGCCCTCTAATATGGCATCGGACAGCTCATAAGTTTCTTCAATGGTCAGGTGTCGTAGGCTCTCCATGGTTTGCTTTTTATCCCATGGACAATTTTCTCTAAGCTCATCCATAATGGTAAGTAACCGATCAAAGGCTTCTAACTTAACAGACCTTTCAAGGTCTGGATGCTTAATTATTTTCTTAGTCATATCAAAAAGTAAATCTTAATCCGCAACTTTTGTAAAGTTAACATTCTGAATTATTAACTTTGCGAAAAATAATATATGATCACAGTATTCTTAGGCATTGGTTTTGTTGCGCTCTTTTTTGTGGGCATGTCAGTTCGTTTGATTTTCTTAAATAAAGGAGAATTTAAAGGTACTTGTGCCTCGCAAAACCCTTTCCTTAATCCAGAAGGAGCTGCATGCGGCTATTGTGGTAAAACGGTTGTCGCAGGAGCTTCCTGTGAAAAAAATGAATCTGAAGTAACCAAAATATTGGAAAAATTCAACTGAGTCCAACAACTCGAAATATTCAAAATCCCTAAATAAACCAAAACTTGACGTTAATAAAATCTATTGCCGGTATCCGCGGAACCATCGGTGGAAATCCAGGCGAAACCCTATCCCCTTTAGATGTGGTAAAATATGCTGCTGCTTTCGGTGAAATCCTTAAATTAAAATTTAAGAATCCTAAGGTCATCATTGGACGTGACGCAAGGCCTTCCGGTCCTATGATTGGGGCCCTTTTGTCCAATACGTTGATCGCCCAAGGCATTGATGTGATTGACACGGGCTTGAGTACGACCCCTACCGTTGAGATGGCCATCGTTGCTGAAAAAGCACAGGGAGGCGTCGTTATCACCGCAAGTCACAATCCCATTGGCTGGAATGCCCTCAAGCTATTAAATGAGGCTGGTGAATTTATTTCAGCCGAATTTGGTGCAGAAGTGCTCAAACGTGCGGACGCTGGTAATTATTCTTTTGGAGAAAGTAAAAATATTGGGAAAATTATTCCCTTAGAGGCTACTATTGCCGATCACATTGATAAAATACTCCATTTAAACCTGGTAGATGTCCCCGGTATAAAGGCTAAAAAATTCAAAGTCATTTTAGATGCTGTGAACAGTACAGGAGGTATCGCCATTCCCCTATTACTAGAAAAACTAGGTGTGGAAGTGGTCCAAATAAATGGGGAGCCAACAGGCATATTTGCCCATAACCCCGAACCCTTACCCGAAAACATCGGTCAAATTTGCAAAGAGATAGAAAACGGCAAGTTTGATCTGGGTATTGTCGTAGATCCGGACGTAGATCGATTGGCTTTGGTCAGTGAAAATGGAGAGCCTTTTGGTGAAGAATATACCTTGGTGGCCATAAGTGATTATGTGCTCTCTAAAACACCAGGCAATACGGTTTCTAATCTAAGCAGCACCCAGGCGTTGAAGGTAGTGACGGAAAAACGCAAGGGAATTTATCACCCCGCTGCCGTAGGTGAAGTCAACGTCGTCGCCAAAATGAAAGAAGTCGCTGCTGTAATTGGTGGGGAGGGCAATGGTGGCATTATCTATCCTGAATTGCATTATGGCAGAGACGCTTTGGTCGGAATTGCCCTGTTTCTTTCACATTTGGCTCAGTTCGGTCGTCCAGCCTCGATGTTACGAGCGCAATATCCTAATTATTTCATCTCAAAAAATAAAATTGAACTCACGCCAGAAATCAATATTAATGCCATTTTGGAAACGCTTAAAAATAAGTATGCCAAGCATCCCATCAACACTATCGATGGCCTGAAAATAGAATTTGATAATGATTGGATCCATCTCAGAAAATCAAATACCGAACCCATCATCAGAATTTATGCAGAATCGGAAAGTCTTGTAACCGCTGATCATTTAGCAAATAAAATTATTTCAGATATTAAAGAAATAATTACTGATTGATTAATTTACCCTTGATGAAGGTATATTTAGACAACGCAGCCACTACTCCCCTCGACCCTACGGTCTTTGAGGCCATGAAACCGCTGATGCTTGAACATTTTGGAAATCCTTCTTCTATCCATGGTCATGGTCGAGCGGTGAGGTCTCATATCGAAAGATCCCGCAGCCAAGTGGCTGCTTTATTAAAAACATCTCCAGGTGAACTCTTTTTCACTTCTGGCGGAACAGAAGCCGATAATTCGGCCCTTTTTGGTTGTGTCCACACCCTGGGAGTAGATCACATCATTACCTCTAAAATTGAACATCATGCGGTATTGCACACGGCAGAACTCTTGGCTCAGCGCAACCCTTTGAAATTAAGCTTTGTTAATTTAAAAGAAGCCGGTCAAATTGATCTAGAACATTTAGAAACGCTGTTGAAGATCCCTTCAAAAAAAACATTGGTCTCCCTTATGCATGCCAACAATGAAATTGGTAACCTCATTGACTTAGAGAAAATAGGCACCTTAGCCCATCAACACGAGGCCTTGTTTCATACCGATACCATACAAACCATGGGCCATATTGACCTCGATTTATCACTTTTACCGGTAGATTTTTTAGTCGGTTCTGCCCACAAATTCAATGGCCCTAAAGGGGTTGGATTTCTTTATGTCAATTACCGTCATAAAATCAATCCCTTTATAAACGGAGGGGCACAAGAAAGAAACATGCGGGGCGGCACCGAAAATGTTTATGGAATTGTAGGACTTGCCAAAGCCTTAGAAATTGCCTGTGAAGAGCTGGAAGTGCAAAAAGCGCAAATCCTAAAGCTCAAAAAACACATGATTGATCAATTGGTGGAAAAGATTCCTGGCGTTCAGTTCAATGGGCAATGTGCCGATCTTGATCAGAGCCTGTACACGATATTAAATGTTTGTTTGCCGCCCACACCCCATAATGAAATGCTCCTTTTTAATTTAGATATCTCTGGAATCTCTGCCTCGGGTGGAAGCGCCTGCTCTAGTGGATCAAATATCGGTTCTCATGTGTTAGCTGAATTGAATCGAGATTCTAAGAGAGGTGCCGTAAGGTTCTCTTTTAGTAAGTACAACAACCTAGAGGAAATTGATTATACGGTAGAGACCCTCAGCAAGCTGATGCGTCCCAAATAATTTATCTCCCATTTTGCTATTCTGGCGCCATGGTCATGATGGCTCCCATCAGTTTAATCCCATACCACAGATTTTCTATCCGTATATTCTCATTGGCGGCATGTTGATTGTTGTCATGATTGGCAATCGGCACAACCAGCGCTGGTTTTTTCAACACATCAGTAAACAAATACAAGGGCAATGAACCCCCAAGCGTGGGCAATAAGATCAAATCATCTCCCACCACTTCTTTTACCCTTGACACAATCTGTTGTGCATATGGGTTATTCATAGAAGTCCGTGCCGCAGGATAACCATGTCCTCTGACCACTTTGGCGATTTTAGGATACGCCAAACGGGTCGCCTCATCAGGGTCTTCCCGTACGATATGATAGCCTTGCTTAACCATATGCTTTTCGGCAAGATCAATCATTTTATCCGGATCATTTCCTTTGACCAGCCGGATGCCTATGGAAGCGGTCGCGCTTGCCGGGATGACATTTCTTGCCTTGGTCCCTACATTACCACTATTGATCCCCTTGATGGTAAGGGAGGGATATAAAAGGCGTTCGTAAAGCGTCTCAGATCCCTCCGTATCGTTCAGCCCTAATTCTTTTTTGAGTTGCGCATCAATTTGTGGGATGTTGGCCATAGACTCTATTTCATAGGTGGTCAGCGGATCCACGTCGTCATAAAATCCTTCAATGGAGACATTCCCGTTTTCATCTTTCATGCTGGCAATCAATGAAGACAACATTTGTCCCGGCACTGGAGCCCAATTTCCATAATGGCCACTGTGCAAGGACCTATTGGACCCGTAAGTCGTCACCTCAAATCCCGTAACCCCTCGAACCCCAAAAACCAATTGTGGTTTTCTCGACTGGTGGATGGGACCATCACAGAACATCCACAAATCGATCGCTTCAAGTAATTCCGAATGATCTTCCAGATAGGATCTAAGATGCTCAGATCCTGCCTCCTCTTGCCCTTCAAAGAAAAAAACAAAATTGGAAGTGGGCTCAATCCCTTCGGCTTGCATGGCGTCAATCGCCGCCAAGATGCCAATAATAGGGCCCTTATCATCTCCTGCCGACCTCGCATAAATACGAGATGAAGGATCTATTTTTTCACCCTTCTTTGGAAAAGGTATCTCTACGCCTCCCTCTGCTAAGGACTTATCATACATTTTAGGCATCCACGGATCGTGTTTCCAACGCGTTTTGTCTACGGGTTGTCCATCGTAATGTACATAAAACGCAAGCGTTCGGGTCGCCTTTTTTGATGCTAAATAGCCATAGACGATGGGAGGGACGCCCGGATGCTCCAACAATTGTGTCGAAACGCCTCGCTCGGCCAATTCACCCATGATATACTGGGCGTTTTTATTGATATTGGGAAGATCATACGCCACATTGGGGATCTCCAATAAAGAAACAAACTCTTCTACAATATATGCCCCTTGTGCGTCGATGTGCCGATCAAATAAGGTGACGTCAGTTTGCGCCCCTGCGCTTGCTACCAACAATAAAGAATAGATAGTAAGGATGATTTTCATACTAGTAAGATACAAAAAAGCCGTCATTTAATTTAAACACCCTTTCAACAATTCAAATTACTTGGCCATATCTACCAAACATTCTACCCATTTGGATTCAGTATTAAGACTTGGAACCAAATCCCATCTTATCCCTCCTGCTTCGATAAAATTTTCTTTATACTCCTCTCCCACCTCAATGGTTGTTTCCAAACAATCCGAAACAAAAGCCGGCGAAAACACCAAGATGCTTTTCTTTCCTTCAGCAGCTAATTTTTTTAAGGTATCCTCCGCATAAGGCTTGATCCATTCGTCTCTCCCCAATCGACTCTGGAAGCAAACCGTATAGTTGTCTTCACTGATCTTCATTTTATCTGCAATGAGTCGGGTGGTTTCAAAACATTGTGCTCGATAGCAAAATTGGTTTTTCGGACCCAAAGTAGCACAACAAGATCCCAATTTACAATGCTTGTCTACGGATCCTTTTCTAATCTGGCGCTCAGGCAAACCATGGTAACTGAACAGATAGTGGTCATAATCGTTTTCCTTGAGAAAAGGTTGCGCCTGATCTACTACGGTCTCAGTCAAAAGGGGATGATGAAAAAATTGTGACACAAAACTTATGTTTGGAATGATTTGCCATTGCATGGTCAATTCCATCACTTTCTCTATCACTGATCCGGTAGTTGCAGAAGCATACTGAGGAAATAATGGGATCACTTTAATCTCAGAAACGTGTTGATCCATGAGTCTTTTGATGGCCTCTTCAATAGAAGGGCTTTGGTATCTCATCCCAAACTCGACTACATAATTCTTTGATAGCTTCTTCTGTACCATCGCCGTAAGGTCTTCGGTATAAAATTTGAGCGGAGAGCCCCGTTCGGTAAACAATTTTCGATATTCTGCTGCTGATTTGGGCGCTCTAAAAATAGCGATGATTAAGTTGACTAAAATCCATCTCAGTACGTAAGGAATATCTACCACCCTTTTGTCCATGAGAAACTCTCTCAAATACTTTCTTACATCTGACACCTTGGTTGAATCTGGAGTTCCCAAATTCACTAATAACACCCCTATTTTCCCCATTTAACTTAACAAATTAGCCTCCCAAACGATGGCTGCGTACAAAATAAACCTCATAAATCTTGACATAGAAATCCAGATAAATTTTTTAAAATCATATTTTACAGATCCCACCAACATACAAATTCCTGAAAAAGGAATCGGCGTCAGGGCAGCAACGACCACAAGAAATCCACCAAATTGATGGAACTGTTTTTCAAACTTTCCTAGGCGTTTTCTTCTTAAGAGCCTATAAAATTTTGAGTCTCCAAATTTTGCCCCAATCAAATATCCAATAATGCCCGCAAGATAGGAAATGAACATCAAGGCAGTCACATGTTGAAGGTATAACAGCCAGAGGTTTTTACTCGCGGCCCAAAACATAAAAAATTCCGGTGGAATGATTCCAAAGATCAATTCCGAGACGAGAAAGATAAAATAAATCACCAAGGTATGGTCATATAGGGGTCCCAAAAAAACTTTTAAATCAAAGCCAAAATATTTTTGGATGATCATATAGCCCACAACCAGTACACCCAACCAAAGGATGCCTTTGGCCAAATTTTTTAATAAAAATGCTGTTTTATGAGTGGCTTCTTGGTTCATCTCTGATTTAAAAACTTAATCCCTCGTTAAAAAGTTTCTCAAAAAATTGCTTTTTCTTCATCTAAGGTGTCGTCCTCCGTCACCGGTTTTTTTTGTGGGGCTCGCGTTTCACTCTTGAGGATTTGTTTTTCATTTTCTACCCTCCAAAAAGGCTCTTCAAACTCCGTAAATCGGCTATTAAATTCTGTTATAGATATCTTAATGGCATAATTTAACCGGTTGACCGCTTCATGATAATAATCATTTCGGTTTTGTGGATGATCTATAAAAAATTTAATGATGGGGAAACTTCGCTTTCTCAGTTCTTTCAAGACTTTATGGATAGATACGGGTTGCCGTTTTTTTTCCAAATCTTTGAGTGCGCGCACGCAATTTTCAGCCAGGCCTTTCAATAAGCCACTGTAAATTTCATAAGTTTTACCTTTATCCTGATCGTATTCAGCTGCTTTCTCCTCGCAAAATGCCTTAAATATTCTAATGGCCGGCATACATAATTGTGGTTTTTCAAAGACGTTGGGCTGCCACAAAATTTCTCTATAAGTGAACAAAGAGGGCAAAAGTTCCGTGTCATATCCCTTTTTTTTGGTCAACTCAGCAATCGAGTGGGCATCTAATCCTGCCATGATGACGTGAGCAGCATGCAATGAATACCGCTGCTTAGGTGTATCCGCAGTGCGCAACGCTATAAAATTCCAAATTTGATTGATTGGGATATCCATATTTTCTCTAAATTTCGTTAAAATATTGATCATTTTAAAGCCCATCGGTGAGATCTTAATTTTTATTCTAGGTTTACCCAACTTAATGCATAATATTTGACCTCTATGGACAAAAAATGGGATCTTTCCGAAATTAATGAGCCCCAAGCCAAATCATTGGGCGCCCAGCTCAATATACATCCCACCTTAGGCGGCCTCTTAATCAATCGCGGCATCACTGATTTTGAAAAAGCGCGCTCCTTCTTTCGTCCCTCCCTAGACACGCTCCATGATCCCTTTTTAATGAAAGATCTGGGCCTGGCAGTAAATCGGCTCTCGGATGCATTGGCCCGAAATGAAAACATTTTAATCTATGGTGATTACGATGTTGACGGCACCACTTCGGTGGCGTTGATGTATTCCTTCTTAAAAAATCATACTGAAAATATTCGCTTTTATATCCCTGATCGTTACACAGAGGGTTACGGAATCTCGGAAAAAGGCATCGAATATGCCGCGTCGATCGATTGCCAATTGATCATCGCACTTGATTGTGGTATCCGTGCCCTAAACATGGCAGACCTTTCCAAAAAAAAGGGCATCGATTTAATCATTTGTGACCATCATATTCCAGGAAGTATTCTTCCCAAAGCCTATGCCGTCCTTGATCCCAAAAGAAAAGACTGTCGCTACCCTTTCAAAGAACTCAGCGGCTGTGGCGTAGGATTCAAGCTTTTGCAAGGGTTTTGTCTACAGCATACACTTGACCTTGGGTCTCTTTTTAAATACCTCGACCTAGTTGCCGTTAGCATCGCATCTGATATTGTCCCAATGGTAGGAGAAAATCGTATTCTGGCTTATTTTGGGATGCAAAAAATCAATAGCCAGCCCCTAAAAAGTCTCCAGGCGTTGATCGACATCGCTGGGATAAAAGCCCCAATCAGCATCTCTGACGTAGTTTTTTATATCGGCCCTCGAATCAATGCCGCCGGTCGTTTAAGACATGCACATGAGTCCGTAGACCTGCTCATTAATGAGGATCCTGTCCAATTGAAAGATTTTGCACAACGGCTCAATGAGGTCAATAAAAAACGGCAAAATATTGATCAGACGATCACCGAAGAAGCCTTACGGACGATACATGAAGAGCTTCCAGAGACCGCTAAAAGTACGGTCCTTTTTAATCCTAAATGGCACAAGGGTATTGTGGGCATCGTTGCATCCAGATGCATTGAACATTATTTCAGGCCTACCATCATTTTAACAGAAAGTAATGGGGTAGCTACGGGTTCTGCGCGCTCAGTAGAAGGCTTTGACATCCATGCTGCACTGGGCAAATGTGCAGATCTACTCTTGCAATACGGTGGCCACGCATTTGCCGCTGGCATGTCTTTAGCCTTGAATAACGTAGACCTCTTTAAAGAGCGGTTTGAAGAAATTGTCAAAAACACGATTCCTCCAGACTCGGAAAGGCCCAAATTAATTGTGGATGCCCAAGTCCCTCTTGATTTTATCCATTTTAAAAATTTCAACATCCTCAATCAAATGACCCCATTTGGGCCTCAAAACATGCAACCTGTTTTTGTCACAGAACATGTCAAACTGGTAGGAAGTCCGAAAATAATCAAAGAAAAGCATCTTAAACTTCAAGTAAAGCAAGGAGATACAGAGGTCCCTATAGAGGCCATTGCGTTTGGTCTGGGGGGCCTAGAAGCCTCTATTTTAGCAGCAGAAAGCTTTCGAATGGCCTATCACATTGACTTAAATGAATTCCGAGGAAGAAAAAGACTGCAGCTAATCGTCAAGGATATCAAATTCTATAATTAATTTACATTTTATGATGGAACTAAGGGCCGAAAATCTTGTCAAAAAATACAAAGGAAGAAATGTAGTCAATCAAGTTTCCGTATCGGTAAAACAAGGCGAAATCGTGGGTTTACTGGGCCCTAATGGCGCTGGGAAAACCACTTCTTTTTACATGATTGTTGGCCTCATCAAACCCAATGATGGTCACATCTTTTTAGACGATCAAGACATCACAGGTCTGGCCATGTACCGGCGGGCCAAATTGGGAATTGGCTATCTCGCCCAAGAAGCTTCTGTCTTTAGAAACCTTTCGGTAGAAGACAATATATTGGCGGTGCTAGAGATGACAAAACTGAGCAGGTCGGATCAGAGAGAAAAACTAGAATCTTTACTCAGCGAGTTCAGTCTCAACCATGTTCGTAAAAATCAGGGTATGGTGCTCTCAGGCGGAGAACGCCGCAGAACAGAAATTGCACGTGCCCTGGCTGTTGATCCCAAATTTGTGCTTTTAGATGAGCCTTTTGCTGGCGTCGATCCCATCGCGGTGGAAGAAATTCAAGGTATTGTGAGTCGCCTCAAAGAAAAAAATATCGGCATTTTAATTACTGACCACAATGTAAACGAAACCCTGTCCATCACAGATAGAGCCTACCTGATGTTTGAAGGCGCCTTACTTAAGGCAGGAACCGCTGAAGAACTCGCCAATGATGAGCAAGTTCGGCGCGTTTATTTAGGCCAACATTTTGAATTAAAACGCAAAGTATAACGTGGCCCTCTTTAACTCCATCTTTACTTGGGTAATGAAAAAAAGAATTCATCAGATTGAACTCTTTCAAAAATATCCTTATGAGGTACAAACAGAGTTGATGGAGGCTTTAGTAAAAAAAGGTTCTAAAACCGTTTATGGACTGAAGCATAAATTTTCAGATATCAAGACCCTCAAGAGTTTTCAAGAGCAAATTCCCATACAGAACTATCAAGACCTTTTTCCCTACATTGACCGCATCATGCATGGTGAGCAAAATGTGCTTTGGCCCTCAGAAATTAAATGGTTTGCCAAATCTTCTGGAACTACCAACGCAAGAAGTAAATTTATTCCTGTTTCTAATGAGGCCTTGCAAGACTGTCACATCAAAGGAGGCAAAGATCTATTGTCTATCTATTTCAACAACTTTGAAAACACCAAAATGTTTACCGGCAAAAGTTTGGTCATTGGAGGCAGTCGTCAGGTTAATCAGCTCAACCAAAACAGCAATTCCTTTTATGGAGATGTCTCTGCCGTACTGATCAGTAACCTCCCTTGGTGGGCACAATTGGTGAGAACACCGAGTTTAGAAATTGCCCTAATGGATGAATGGGAGGAAAAATTAGAAAAAATGATCCATTCCTGTATCGATGAAAATGTCACCAGTATCTCGGGTGTCCCCACCTGGACCCTGGTTTTGTTAGAAAAAATTCTAAAGGAAAAAAAAGTAGAAAGTATATTAGATATCTGGCCTAATCTTGAAGTTTTTTTCCATGGCGCCGTGGCTTTTGGCCCTTATGAGCCTCAATTCAAAAGACTGATTCCGAGTACTGGCATGCATTACGTAGAAACATACAATGCTTCTGAAGGATTTTTTGGTATTCAAGATCAGGTAGATTCAAAAGATATGCTGCTCATGCTTGACTACGGTATTTTTTATGAGTTCATTCCTTTTGATCAAATCCAAGAAGAACAGCCCCAAGCACTGGACATTAGCCAAGTTAAAATCAATCAAGTATATGCCCTCCTCATCACAACCAATGCCGGTCTTTGGAGGTATAAGATTGGAGATACAATCACATTTACCTCCATAAATCCACACCGCATTCGCATAACAGGACGCACCAAGCATTTCATCAATGCTTTTGGAGAAGAGCTGATGATCTGGAACGCTGAAAAAGCGATGTCTGTCGCTTGTCTTAAAACCAATGCTGAAATCAGTAATTTCACTGCGGGTCCAAAATATTTAGAGAAAAATAAAAAAGGAGGTCATGAATGGGTCATTGAATTCCAAAGAGCCCCCGATGACTTAGATCGGTTTACCCAGATACTAGATGAGGTGCTTCGCGAGATTAATTCAGATTATGATGCCAAACGTCATAAAGATTTAGCCCTAATCGCGCCCGTTGTGTATCCTGTAGCTGCTGGTGTTTTCCATACCTGGATGAAATCTAGGGGTAAACTAGGGGGACAAAATAAAGTCCCCAGATTGGCCAACGATCGTATGTATTTAGACGAGATTTTGGCCCTTATTGGTCATCCTAATCTTCAATATAATTAACATAACGCTCCCATTTGGCCAGAACCTCTGTAAAATCTGCGGGCAAGTCCGAGTCTAATCTCACTGCTTCTTCGGTCACCGGATGTACAAACCCCAGTGTTTTAGCGTGCAGGGCTTGTCGAGGCATGATTTTAAAACAATTCTGAACAAATTGTTTGTATTTGGTGAAGAGGGTCCCTTTTAAAATTTGATCCCCTCCATAAGTGGCATCATTAAATATGGGATGCCCGATATACTTCATATGAGCCCTGATTTGATGGGTCCGCCCAGTTTCTAAATTGCACTGAATCAAACTGACATACCGAAAAGATTGTAATGTTTTGTAATGAGTTACCGCTCGACGACCAAAATCTCCTTCTGGAAAAGCCGTCGTCAACCTGCGGTCCTTGAAACTCCTCCCCAGCTGAACATCAATGGTCCCCTCAGCGGGTACGGGTTCCCCCCAGACCAGGGCGTAATAGGTGCGGTCAATCGAATGATCATAAAATTGTTTAGCCAGGCCTTTCATGGCTTTTTCAGATTTAGCAATGACCAATAAGCCCGAGGTATCCTTATCAATCCGATGAACCAACCCAGGTCTTCCTTCATTGCCTCGCATTTCTGGCAGGTGTTTAAAATGCCATAATAAAGCGTTTACTAAGGTCCCAGACCAGTTTTTATAGGCTGGATGAACCACCATACCTGCTGCCTTATGTACAATTAACAACTCTGGATCCTCAAATCGAATGTCTAAAGGTAAATCTTCAGCAATGATTTCCTCCTCTCGCTGTGGCTCTGGCATCAGTACCACCAATTCGTCCTTAGGACGCACTTTGTAATTGGCTTTTACCGCTTCACGGTTGACAGTGATCCATCCTGATTTAATGAAGTCTTGAATTTGAGTTCTGGTTAAATCTGGTAATTTTTCCATTAAAAACTTATCGATGCGAACAGGGCCTTGTTTTGGATCAACAATGATCCTGAAATGTTCAAACAGTTCTTCCTCAATAAGCGCTTGTGATGTATCTGACATTCTACAAATTTACGTATACTTGTGAGATGCTGGTAGAAATTCCCAAAACTCCTATCGAAGAATTAAAAACCCCTTTTTTGGAATTTCAAAAAATTCGAATCTTTATCAAAAGGGATGACCTCAATGATCCCCTTTTGATGGGTAATAAATTTCGAAAATTAAAATACAATCTCATTGCAGCTAGAGCGAAGGGTGCTGATACCCTACTTACCTACGGCGGAGCGTATTCCAATCACATCTTTGCCACTGCCGCCGCTGGGAAGCGCTATGGATTCAAAACCATCGGCTTAATCCGAGGAGATGAATTAAATGCAAAAAGCAATCCCACCTTAGAAGCCGCAGCTAATTTCGGAATGACTCTTCTCTTTTTACCTCGTCAAAGATTCTCAGATTTCAAGTCACATCTAACCTTTCCTTCCGATGTCAAAGGAAAGATCTATACCCTCCCTGAGGGCGGGACCAATCGAGCAGCTATTCGGGGTTGTGCTGAAATCATTGAAGAAATAAGCCTCCCTTTCGATATTCTATGTACCCCTATCGGAACTGGAGGAACTATGGTTGGATTATTAAAAGGCTTGGCAGGCCAAAAAGAAGTTTGGGGATTCTCAGCACTGAAAGGGAATTGGATGGATGCGCACATAAAATCCTTATTGATTCAAGAAAAAATGAAGGTGACTAATTTTAAAACTTTTTCAGAAACCCATTTTGGTGGCTATGGAAAGTTCAATTCTACATTGATAAACTTCATAAAGTGGTTTTACAATGAAAAAAAAACAGCTTTGGATCCTATTTATATGGGAAAGATGTGCTTTCGAGTTTGGGAAATGCTCAAAAATGAGCAAATTGCAAAAGGAAGTACGATAGTTTTACTTCACACAGGTGGATTACAAGGTATCATGGGATTTAATCAAAAATATAATACCGAATTACCCACAAGTAATACAGTCTAATAACCATGATAAAACCATCATATCTGTACATAGTTGTCGTTTTATTGATCAGCAGTTGTAATGTAGATCAATTGGACGTAGAAGGCCTCAAATTATCTGAAAATACTGGATTATATGCATTCCCTATTGGGGAAACTACCTATCAATTGATGGAGTTGTTGGAAGATGCGGACTCCACTTTGGCCATAGATACGGACGAAAATGGCATGATTTCGTTTAGCTTTGAAGAGTCTGATACCATTGAATTAGCCCAAGAAAGTACGGAACAGGGTATTGATCTAGATGTATTTTTAAGACAATCCGTAGATTTTCCGACCTCCTCCTTCAGCATTCCTCTTTTTGAAACCTTTGAGAGTGGCTCTTTTTTGTTGGAGAACCCCAATTTGAATTTTACCATTACCAATGAGTTGCGCATGCCGCTAGCCATAGGACTAGCAATTTATGGAACAAAAATTGATGATAATGGAGATACCCTGAGAAGAGATTTAGAAATTTATGACCCTTTTTTTGATCTCAATGACTCTTTAAGATCCATATTGCATCCAAGCCTCACGGATACAGCTGCTGTTTTAACCTTTATCTCCCTAGACAAAATCACTTCTGATTTTGATCAATTTCTAGGTTGGACACCTGAAAACATCTACATGGATATGTCGATGGTAGCCAATCCCGACTTAGCTGAAGGAGACACCCTGCTTTTCATATTCCCTCCGGACACCCTTCCTGATAGGGAATTCAATGCGGGGGCACAAATTTTCACAAATATGTCATTGGAACTTCCTATGAGTATCAATTTAGATGATTTAGCCGTACCCGTAGATTTAGATTCTATCACAGTTGACGTAGATGTCGCAACCCTAGACTCTTTACAACTTCGAGTCGTAACATATAATATGTTGCCCTTTGGAGCACTCCTTAATCTTCAGTTTTTAGATGCCAGTGGTGTCGTCCTTTATTCCTTAGAAGAAGGCTTCCAAGTTTTAGCAAATCCTCCCCTCAATTCAATTAATTTTAACGTCAAAGAACCTGAAATTAACATCAACCAAGTCTGGTTAACTGGGGAAGGTATTGATGCATTGATTGATACGGAAACTATCAAAATCATTATAACCTTAAATACCACTGATGGAGCCCCCAATATTTATACACCACTGCTGGAAGACTATACTTTAGAGGTAAAAATTTCAGGTAAGGTGCGATTGAGCTACGAGTTATGAAAAAAATTATTACCGGACTCCATATTCTAATTTATGCCTTTTCCGCCTTCGCTCAAGAAGGAACATCTTTCTATCATCTAGGAAGTGCCACGATGCAGAGTACCGCATTCAATGCCTCTTATTTTCCTAAAGGCACCTTTTTTATTGGCCTACCTGTCCTCTCGGGTATCAGTTTATATGCTAACAATCGGTTTTCTTATGATGATGTAGTTATTAAGAACGGAGATGTCAATGAAATTAATTTAGATAAACTGGTATCCTCAATGGGGACAGACAATAGTTTTAGCCTTCATGGAACTATTAGTTTAGCACACATAGGTTTTCGAGCTCCATCTGGATTAGGGGTCAGTTTATTTGCCAATGAACGGATTGCTGCTGATTTTGTTTATCCCAAAGAAATAGCAGAATTCCTCTTCAAAGGAAATGGTGACATGGTGGGCGAGGAGATCAACATAGGCAAAGTTGGGGCAAGTATCAACTATTACCGTGAATATGGCTTAGGCCTCGCCTATGAACTTGGTGGTCGATTAAAAGTAGGTGCCCGCTTGAAATATTTACAAGGATTTATAAATCTCAGTACCCCTCACAACTTTGAAGCTACGCTGAAAACGAACAATGAAAGCTATCAGCTCGAAGCTGATTGGCAAAATTTTCAGCTCCGGACCGCGGGGATCAGCCAATTCAGTGATGATGCGATCAACGAAGAAGATCTAGCCTCTTATTTCATCTCAAATGGGAATACGGGATTTGCCATAGACTTAGGCCTAGAATATAAATTAAATGGATATTACGCCCTTGCCTTAGCAGTAAACGACATGGGTTACATTGGTTGGAAAGAGCATGTCCAAACATCTGGTTTGTCAGATAGCATGTTCGTTTATGCAGGGGTTGAACTACAAGGGGGAGATATTATCGACTCCATATCATTAGTTTCTGATAGGTTTAAAGTCGATACGACCTATGAACAATATACCTCCTTCCTGCCTGCCAATATCATTGGTAGTTTGGTGTATACTCCTATGAAGGGGACAGATGTCATCACTACCCTCAATGCAAAAATTATTCAAGGACAAATCAACCCCGGTTTTGGTCTAGGTATCAGACAAACTGTTTCTCCTAGTGTCATCGTTTCTGCCTCAGTAACCAAGCTCCCTCAACAATTCTTCAATATAGGTGTCGGATTCGCCGCAAAACTAGGTCCAGTACAATTGTACATGGCGACAGACAAAATATTGGGCTATTCAGTGCCCTCCATGAAGTGGGCACAAGTACAATTGGGCCTAAATTTCGTTTTTGGAGGCAGTGGGGAGGATGGTGATTCTAAATCAGGTAAAGGAACTACAAGTACTCAAGGTTCTTATGGTGGTGGCAAAGGTGTCCAGACCTACAGCTTTCATGGACAAAAAATTAAAGCTAAAAAATACGAGGATATTTATACAATCGTTCCCGAAATGTCCAAAGCTAAACCCGCAAATTATTCTAGTGAATGGCGCAGTCACGAAAGATTTTCGAAAGGAAAAGTATTCATCAATAGCAAATCTGCTAAGTCCAATAACGTCGGGAAAAAGTTTAAGAAAAGTCCCAGCTCAGGCGCCGATAAAAATCAAAAGGCAAAAAAAGCGAAGTCCAAAAGTTTTGCAAGCCAATGGCTCAGTCACGAAAACGATTCGAAACAAAAAATAGGAAAAAAATTTAAGAAAAGTCCCAGCTCAGGCGCCGATAAAAATCAAAAGGCAAAAAAAAATAATTCCAAAACTTTTTCAGGTAAATGGTTGAGTCACGAAAACTATTCAAAACAAAAAAAAGGCAAGAAATCTAAACCCAAAAAGCAAAAACAAAAGAAGTAATTCTCTATCCAAATAAATGTGCCAGCACATCACGTAAAAGCTTCACATTATTCAACGTTACTTTGGTCTTCGCTTTATTTGACACCTCTTTATTTGCCAAGAATATTTCCGAAAATCCAAGCTTTTCCGCTTCCTTTATCCGACTTTCAAACCTATTTACGGTCCTGACTTCTCCCCCAAGACCAATTTCACCTACAAAGCAAGCCTCACGAGAAATGATGAGGTCATGATAAGAGGAATAAATAGCGGCACATACGGCCATGTCAATAGAAGGATCATTCACTCTAATACCCCCTGTAATATTCAAAAAAACATCTTGCGCTCCCAGTTTTAAGCCCATGCGCTTCTCCAAAACAGCCAACAGCATATGCAATCTTTTAAGGTCAAAACCGGTAGCCGTGCGTTGTGGTGTTCCATAATTGGCCGGACTCACCAATGCCTGAACTTCTACCATCAAAGGTCTATTTCCTTCTATAGAGGCTCCTATGGCCACGCCTGAACGGTTTACCGATTGGTCTGATAATAAGATTTCTGAAGGGTTTTTTACCTGCATTAACCCCTCGTGTCGCATTTGATAAATCCCCAACTCAAATGTGGCCCCAAACCGATTTTTTATCGTACGTAAGATACGATAAACATGGTTCCTATCTCCTTCAAACTGTAACACCGTGTCGACCATATGTTCCAGTACTTTCGGTCCAGCAATACTTCCCTCCTTGTTGATGTGGCCTATCAAAAAGACGGGAATATTTGATTCTTTGGCATATTTCAGTAGCTGTCCTGTACAATCCTTCACTTGTGAAACCGATCCGGGTGCTGACTCTATATGCTGACTGTGTATGGTTTGAATAGAGTCTATGATTAGTAAATCTGGCCTCAATTTTTTGGCATGTTGAAAAATTCGAGATAGGTCTGTCTCTGACAACAAATAACATTTTTCCGAATGTACCCCAATCCGATCTGCCCGCATTTTTATCTGATGTGGGCTCTCTTCTCCTGAAACATATAGAATTTTTAACTGGGTCAGCTGAACGGCCACTTGGAGCATTAAGGTTGACTTCCCTATACCGGGTTCTCCACCAATTAATACCAAAGATCCCCTCACAATGCCTCCTCCCAATACCCGATCCAATTCCTCATCTTTCGAAGAAATCCGATCGTGGTTTTCACTCAAAACATCCTGAACCAATTGTGGGACTGATTTGACGCTAGCATCTTCTTTCCAAAGGGCTTTTTCCTGAGGCTCCTTAATAATGACCTCTTCCACATAGGTATTCCACTCCATACAAGAAGGACATTTTCCAACCCATTTGGCTGCACTTGCTCCGCATGATTGACAAAAAAAGGACGTCTTTTGTTTACTCAATAAATATTTTATTTAATCGTTTACTCAATTCTAATACCTTTTTTATAGCTCATATAGGGGCCTGTTATCTTGAACCTAATGAAAGCTCTTGTTATTAACACATACGGGCATAAGACCCCAGCCATTTGATTTGATCTTTATAGGGAGCAATGGTTTTTTGGACTTCGGGATCATGAAAATGCCCATCTAATTCAATGAAAAATATATATTTAAAGTGCGTCCCCATTTTTGCCGGTCTACTTTCAACCTTACATAGGTTAATTCCAGCACTTTGGAATTTTTGTAAAAAAGCAACCAGCGCCCCCGCTTCATCTGGCAGCTTTGCAATTAAAGAGGTCTTGTCTTCCCCACTAGGTTCATTATAAAAGCTTTCACTCAAAATCAAAAACCGCGTCGTATTGTCCGCTGAATCTTGAATATTGTTGTAAAGAATGGGGACTTTGTATTCTCGAGCCGCAATCGGAGCACAAATAGCCGCTGAGTTTTTTTCCTTTAACGTCATTTGACAAGCACGACTCGTACTGCTTACGGGTACTAGTTTTACTTTGTGATCAAAATAATCATTAATGAAATTTTTACATTGACGAAAAGCAATATCCCTACTAAATATCGTAGTTACTTGAGACAAGTCCTCCTCAAGCGTCGCAATAGAAAAGTGAATGGGCAAGGCCATTTCAGCCACAATACTCAATTGATGCGTACCCAGATAATCAATCGTCTCCTGAACGGTTCCTTCTTGATTGTTTTCAATCGGTACTACCCCAAATTTCACCCGACCGGTCGCAACGGACTCAAAAACGGCCGAAATCGAATCCAGAGCTATGTAATCACTGATGGCACCATAACGAGACTCGGCCGCCTGATGGGTAAAACTTCCATCGGGTCCCAGATAAGCAATGCGTTCGGGTAACTCATAGTTTCTACTGATGGCAAAGATTTCCAAAAAGATGGCCTCAATGGCAGCCTTAGTAAGCGGTCCCTTGTGCGTCTTTGAAAGTCGATCGATAATCGCCTTCTCTCTTTCAGGTCGGTAAATAGGGGCTTGTGTAGTCCTCTTGAACCTACCCACCTCTTGAACCACGGCTATCCGCTCATTGAACAACTTGAGTAGTTCATCATCAATTTGATCAATTTTGTCTCTTAATTTTTCCAGCATATCCTTATATCAAGCAATAAAATTAAAAATCATTTCTTCTTAAACGAATTTTTATTCACTTTTCATTTGGTTAGGTTATTTTTGCAGCATGCAAAGAGACAAAAAAATTTTTGATTTAATCAATAAAGAAAATCATCGCCAACTCGAAGGTATTGAATTGATCGCCTCCGAAAACTTCGCTTCGCCCCAAGTCATGGAGGCGGCCGGCAGTATTTTAACCAACAAATATGCCGAAGGCTTACCTGGCAAACGTTACTACGGAGGTTGTCAAGTGGTCGATGTCATAGAGAATCTTGCTATCGAAAGGCTAAAAACCCTTTTTGGTGCCGGATGGGCCAATGTTCAACCGCATTCTGGAGCCCAAGCCAATGCGGCAGTTATGTTGGCCATCATCAACCCTGGAGATAAAATATTAGGTTTTGATTTGGCCCATGGAGGACATTTAACCCACGGTTCTCCTGTCAATTTCTCAGGAAAAATTTATCAACCTTTTTTTTATGGCGTAGATGAAAGCACAGGGTTGATCAATTGGGAGCAAGTAGAAACACAGGCTTTGAAAGAAAAGCCGAAACTGATCATTTGTGGGGCCTCCGCTTACAGTAGAGATTGGGATTATCAACGATTCCGTGAAATTGCCGACGCCATAGGCGCCTTATTACTAGCGGATGTTTCGCATCCAAGTGGTTTGATTGCGCGAGGTCTTCTCAATGATCCCTTAGAGCATTGCCATATTGTCACCAGCACGACCCACAAAACACTTAGAGGACCTAGGGGAGGAATCATCATGATGAGAAATGATTTTGAAAATCCTTTTGGCCTGAAAACCACTAAAGGCAAGACCCGAATGATGAGTTCATTATTAGATTCGGGCGTTTTTCCTGGTACCCAAGGAGGCCCCTTAGAACACATTATTGGTGCCAAAGCGATTGCCTTTGAAGAAGCTCTTTCCGATGATTATATGAACTATGCTATGCAGGTCAAAAAAAATGCATCGGTGATGGCAGATGAATTGATTAAAAAAGATTACCACATCATTTCTGGGGGTACAGACAACCATCTGATGTTAATTGACCTAAGATCTAAAGACGTTACGGGAAAAGCCGCGGAGGAAGCTTTAGGTAAGGCCGAAATTACGGTTAATAAAAATATGGTACCTTTCGATACACAATCTCCTTTTGTCACCTCAGGTATTCGGGTGGGTACAGCCGCCATGACCACGCGAGGATTTAAAGAAGATGATATGGTTAAAATCGTTGGCTACATCGATGAAGTGATATCAAACATTTCAAATGAGGCTCATCTGGGGAGTATAAAAACTGAAATTAAAAATTGGGTAGGTGACTATCCGTTATTCAAATGATGCATAAATGCCTTTAGATCAAGTCGATGACGAACCCGGCGAAATGTCATTTCTAGACCATCTAGAAGAATTAAGATGGCATCTCATCAGGTCACTTACCGCTATTTTTGTCTTCGCTATAGCTGCCTTCGTCTCAAAAGGCATCATTTTTGGTGAGATTATATTAGGGCCCTCTAAACCTAGCTTTTGGACCTATAGAATGCTCTGTAATCTTTCCGAGATATTGAACTCTGATGCCCTTTGCATCAGTGAATTACCTTTTATCATCCAGAGTAGACAGATGACCGGTCAGTTTTCTATGCACATCACCTCCTCTTTTGTTATTGGTTTAATTTGTGCCTTTCCCTATGCTTTTTGGGAGATCTGGCGTTTTGTAAAGCCCGGTCTTTACGATAAAGAAAGAAAAGCAGCCACTGGCGCCACCTTTTATGTCAGTCTCCTGTTCTTTATGGGGGTCTTTTTTGGCTATTTTGTGGTGACCCCTATCTCTATCAACTTCTTGTCTAATTATCAAATAGACCCCTCGATTTTAAATGAATTTGATATTATTTCATATGTCAGTACCGTCACCACATTGGTCTTGGCTTGTGCCTTACTTTTCCAACTACCCATTGTCGTCTATTTTGCGACCAAAGCAGGACTGGTCTCCTCTTCTCTCCTAAAAACCTATAGAAAGCATTCTATTATTGTCATTTTGATGCTTTCTGCGGTCTTGACTCCTCCCGATCCTTTCAGTCAAGTACTTATTGCTATTCCACTAGGCCTATTGTATCAACTCAGTATTCTCATTGCTGTTAAATTAGAAAAAAAAGAACGCAAACAAGAGTTAACTAAACCTTAACCTAAAAATATGAAAATTGCTATAGGAGGTGATCACGCCGGATTTATTTATAAAGAACAACTCAAGAAGTATTTGACCTCTCTGAATCATGAGGTCACCGATTTTGGACCATTGACTCCCGATAGTGTCGACTATCCTGACTTTGTTCATCCCGTAGCTGAATCTGTTAAAAAAAATCTCGCTGATTTTGGTGTCCTGATTTGTGGAAGTGGGCAGGGTGTAAGTATTACGGCCAATAAACATGAAGGGATTCGGGCTGCGTTGTCCTGGAATGCTGAGGTTGCTCAGTTATCGAGACAACATAATGACGCCAATATCATTTGTCTTCCCGCCCGATTCATTGCTTATGACATCGCGGAAAACTTGGTATCACTCTTCCTTGAAACTAAATTTGAGGCCGGTCGCCATCAACGTAGGGTAAACAAGATCAATTGCTGATCCTTACATAATATCCGTCCCTTTGCTTTCGATACTTTTTTGATAGCTCAGGCAACCTAGAAAATATTTTAGGGATGAGAGACCAATCATCTATAATCACTGCGGGAGGTGCCTCCTCAATGATTCTAAGCAAGGCTTGTGCAGAAGCCGCGTCATCTAATAATGCAACCCTTTCTTTAGATAGCTGGGCGTCAAGAAAAGGACTTGACAACTCGTGATAATGTAAAACACTAAGGTTGTCTCCTAGTAGCATCATTCGCCGTTTGGAAAATCTATCAGTAGGTTCTTTCACCCTAATACTGTCCATATCTAACTGAATATAACTCAAATAAGGAGCTAAAATTAAGACCCCCACAACCATGAGGGGTATCCAACTTTTCGCCCAGCGCTTACGTAATCTCAGCAAGTAGTGTACTAAAAAGAAACTTATAGGAGGTACCAAAAATAACATCTGAACCGGTGACGTTTCTACATCTACCCAAATAACGATCGAGGCCCCGAACATCATGAATAACATCGCTTGTGCGGATTTATTTTGAAAGCTACTGAAATGGCCAGAGAAAAAAGTGCTGGCCATAGCTGCCAAGCCAAAGACAATAGGTATCCCAAAAAAATAAAAATTTTCTGTCCCTCTAAGATACTTGACTTGCTGACCAAAAAGCCCTCGATCCACCAAAGCATGCCAAGCTTGAAAGCCGTTGTCATGCCAATAAAAAAAACAAAAAGTTAGGCCCAAGGGGATTAACAGTCCATTAATATAAAGAGTTATACGCCTCAATTTTGGTGTGCTAAATAAGAAAAAGGATATTAAAAAAACAAAAAAGAAGACCCCAGCGGGGGGGTAAAATAAGGTCGCAATTCCCACATAGATTCCCGCATACAAAAACAAATCATCTGTGACTTCATTGGCAATTCGTTCTAAAACATAATGGAGGCCCAATAAGATAAAGGTCATAGACATCATTTGTGGAGATAGTGCCATAAAATCAGGTATTGCTACCGCAAGGAGCACAAAAAACAGTGCTGGCAAATCGTTGTTTTCAGAGAAATTTTTATTTCTCTTCAACAGACTATTAAAAATGATCGCATTCAAAAACAACCAAAAAGTACTTATGATATGATGGGCTTGTTGAGACTTGCCAAATACATTGTCAATGATCCGGTAAAAGAAAACCGATAATGGGCCCGTATAATCAAAAATCTCTTCGTACATCAAAAATCCCTCTGCCGATCTTTGCCCTAGCAAAAGCCATTTTAATTCAAATAAAGTAAGAGAAAGCCCCTGAAAAGTAAGAAGCACCCTCAAAGACAAAAGCACCAGAAAGATGACAATCAATCGGCTTGGATCGTTTATTTTGAAAAAATTAAGCAAAAAACAATAGGGTTAAGAAACAATCTCTTTGTGATCTCAATGTAGATCTGGGTAAAAAGAGCAAATTAACAAATAAATAATAGATAATTTTGTCTCATGGAATCAAAGAGACAACATCAATACAGTCGCCAAATTCAAAAAGATCTTGGCGAAATCTTTCAGCGAGATACAAGACATTTTTTTCTTGATAATTTGGTGAGTATCATGGGTGTGGAAACGGCTCCTGATTTAAGTATCGCCAAAATTTATTTTAGCGTTTTTCCTGTACATCATGGTGCAAAAGTATTGGAAAATCTCAATGATAAAAAAAGTGAAGTAAGGTGGCGCCTCGGTAAAAGAATAGGAAAGTCTATTCGAAAAATTCCTGAACTCGCTTTTTTCATCGACGATACTGCAGAAGAAGCCAGTCGTATGGATCAGATCATCAATCATCTTAACATTCCCCCAGAAAAAACTTGAACCTCCCTTTTTTCATTGCCAAAAAATATTTCTTTTCTAAAAAGAAAAAGAATTTCATCAATGTGATCTCCTTGATCTCTATGTTGGTGGTGGGCATTGGGACCATGGCATTGATCATTGTCCTTTCAGTCTTTAATGGCCTAGAAGGCTTATTAAGGTCTACCTATGGCTCTTTTGATGCCGAAGTCATTGTTTCGGCGACTCAGGGTAAGTCCTTTGTTTATACCGATGACTTAAAAGCAAAGATTGAAAGTTCGGAGGCTGTTGATTTGATTGCCGAAATCATAGAAGACAATGTGCTCATTAAATATAAAAATGCCCAAAGAGTCGTGAGAATGAAGGGCGTTTCAGAAAGCTTTATCGATCAACAACGCCTGCAGAATTCCCTGGTATATGGGGAGTTAAAATTAAGTGAAGAAGATCTAAACTATGCGATCATCGGGAGAGGAGTACAATATGATTTGTCCATAAACCCCAATAATGACTTTTTTTCACTTCAAGTTTATTATCCAAAAAACGTTGGCCCAGGCGTCACAAATCCATCTAAAATATACAATACCAAACGTGTCATTCCTGCCTCTGTTTTTTCTATCGAAAAATATTACGATGAAAATTATATCATTGTTTCTCTTGATTTTGCTGCTGATCTACTTTCTTATAATCAAAAAAGGACCGCCTTAGAAATCAGCCTTAAACCTGGAAAGGACGGAAAAAAGGCAGCCCTCGCACTCAATAATTTACTAGGAGACGACTATACGGTACGCTCTGGGGATGAATTACATGCTGACTTATTCAAATTTATGAAGTGGGAGAAATTAATTGTATTCATGACCTTTTTCCTAATTATCGCCATTGCTTCTATCAATATTTACTTCTCTCTTACCATGCTGGTGATAGATAAGAAAAAAGACATTGCAACCCTTCATGCCTTAGGCGCTTCAAAAAAGGTCATCCGCTGGGTCTTTTTATCTGTAGGCATGATCATTGCGTTCACGGGTGCCAGCTTAGGGCTTACCCTAGGCCTGATGATCTCCGGTCTTCAACAGGAATATGGCTTTGTTTCAATGGGAATGCAATCGGCTCTGATGACGGCTTACCCAGTAATTATTTCCATTTCCGATGTCTTTCTAACGGTATTTGCGATTATTATTATTACCCTTTTGGCTACGATTCAACCCGCTATTTTAGCCACAAAAAATCTTTCTCCTCAATCCTGAGCCCTTTTGATCCTTTTGTGAAATAATTTTCTTACATTAGAAGTTTTGTTTCAACAAAAAAGTAATGAAAGTTAATCCAGATCGGCCCTTTGAAATCATCTATGCCCTTTACGAACATCAATACGTTGGTTTTTTGTTTGAATCCTTCGCTGTACAACTGAATAATCATGGGAAATTAACCCTCACCCATCAAAACATTTCTTCAAAAAACGCTCGAGAATTCGATTCAAAGCTCGCAGAAGATGACTATGAGCTCATTGATACCCTGGATGCCATGCAACACGAGGCCGTTGCCCAGCATTTTTCTCGGAAAAAATTGAAACCCAGCCAATTTTTTCTAAATACTTATCATGAGAAAAATGGAGACAAAATACTTCAAATAGAAATCAACAGCTATTTAGAAAAAAGAAAGTCCAAAATTATGCCCCTGTTGTTAGGTAAAAATGTATTTGAAATGGGTGCGGATGGTGAGCCCACCTTCAAACGCATCAATGTGCTTCCAGAACTGGCAAGTATTCTCTTTCATTTTCGGAAAAACGAAGACAATACACATTATTTCCCCACCATCAAACTACGAGATACACGGCTTGAATTTCGCAATCAAAACAGTCATGTCATCTCGAGTGAGCCCAGCTGGTTGATGGTAAATAATGATCTTTTTACTTTTAAAGATCCCATAAGTGGAAGTAAGCTTAAGCCATTTCTTAAGAAAAAATTCATTCTCATTCCAAAAAACATGGAAGAGACTTATTATCGAAAATTTGTCGCCCCTTTGGTGGCCACCCACGATGTCTATGCCAAAGGGTTTGATATTGTAACTCAATCTTTTAACCCCCTGCCCATCCTTACCCTTTCTAAAATAAAGGCGACCCACGCGGCTCCTTCCCTGTTTAACCAAAAGCCTGCTCAAAATCAATCTTCTGACGTCTTGATAGAGCTTAAATATCAATATGGTTCTCATAAATTCAAGGCTGATTTACTCAATAAAGTCAATGTGTCTGTAGAAAAAGATCAGGAAAAATATACTTTTTTTAGAATCAAACGCAATACTGAAAAGGAAATATACTTGCTGGATTTTTTATTGGAAAATGACCTTCCTATCAAAAATTCCCGAGTGATTCTTTCAGAGTCTGACGCCTTTGATTGGCTCAATCGCCATCAATCCTCATTAAAAGAGCGTGATTTTATTATTCAACAAAACAGTCATGATGACAAGAAATATTTTTTAGGCCCCTCTGAAATTAGTATCAGTATCGAGGAGAAAATAGATTGGTTCGATATCAAAGCCATTATTAAATTTGGCGATTATGAAATCCCCTTTCTCGAAATCCGAAATCTAATTACCAGTGGTCAGAATGAAGTAAGGCTCCCCAACGGACAAATAGGTATCATTCCTTCCTCTTGGGCAGAACAATATAAAGATCTTTTCATGTTTTCTGAGCCGATCAAAGGTGAGTCAAGACTCCAAAAATATCATGTTGCGTTGGTCCAAAACCTCAAAGACGAGCATAACGCACAGGTCACGATGAGTCGTCGCCTAAAAAAGCTAATAGATTTCACTAAAATAGAAGATCAAAAATTGCCTTCAGGATTCAAAGGCGCACTTCGGCCTTACCAAAAAGCAGGGTTTAACTGGATGTTGTTTCTCAATGAATTTAATTTTGGTGCCTGTCTTGCAGACGATATGGGCCTAGGCAAAACCATTCAGACCTTGGCTTTATTACAACATGAACATGAAACCAACGCGCAATCAACCAGCTTATTGATCATGCCTACTTCATTGGTATACAATTGGCATATGGAAGCTAAAAAATTTACCCCTTCCTTAAAAGTGCTCCTCTATACGGGCAGTGATCGAATTAAAAATGCCGAACATTTTATGCAATACGATTTGGTCATTACCAGTTATGGCATCAGTCGAATCGATACGGCTAAGGTATTGAGCAAATGCTATTTCAATTACATCGTTTTAGACGAGTCTCAAGCCATCAAAAATCCCAATTCACTGATTTCTGTCGAAGTGAGAAAATTAAATGCTCGAAAAAAGCTCATTTTGACGGGTACCCCCATTGAAAACAGCACCTTAGACCTTTGGTCTCAATTGTCCTTTGTGAACCCGGGTCTCTTGGGTAATAAAAAGTTTTTTACCTCTGAGTATCAAATCCCCATAGAAAAGCATCAGGATGTTGGAAAAACTTTGCGCCTCAATAATCTGATTAAACCTTTTATCCTAAGAAGAGACAAGTCTCAAGTCGCCAAAGATCTACCTGAAAAAACCATCAGTGTTAAATATTGTACCCTTACTGAAAAACAAAAAGATTATTATGAAACCGAAAAAGCCCTCTTTCGTAATGAAATCCTAAATGCCATTGAAAACGAGGGTTTAAAAAAATCTCATATCATATTACTTCAAGGACTCACCCGCCTTAGGCAAATAGCCAATCATCCCATCATGGTTGATGAGGATTATGATGGCGACTCGGGTAAGCTCGAAGAAATCATTTATATGCTTCACAATGCCCTAGGAAAGAATCATAATATTTTAGTTTTCTCACAATTTGTGAAGCATCTTAAAATCATCAGTAACCACTTAGAAGAGGAAAAAATACCTTTTGCCTATTTAGATGGATCGGTAAAAGACCGGCAACGGGAAGTAGAAAAATTTCAAAACAATCCCCATATTAATATCTTTCTGATTTCTTTAAAAGCAGGAGGCTTAGGACTGAATTTAACAAAAGCGGATTATGTTTTTTTATTGGACCCTTGGTGGAATCCTGCGGCGGAGGCACAAGCCATTGATCGGGCCCATAGAATTGGACAAAAAAACAAAGTGTTCACCTACAAATTTATCTCCAAAGACACCTTAGAAGAAAAAATTCTTCAACTACAAGAAGCCAAAAAGAAACTCGCTAACGAACTCATTACCATCGAGGATAATTTTGTGAAATCTCTTTCTAAATCTGATATTCAAAAACTATTTGACTAAAACCCCCAATACCTGTGCCGGTAAGAAATTACCCACTAGCCCGCTCTTTTTTGGCCCTAGATCTCACTCATCCATTCGACATGATCCTCGATCGGTGGCCTTTGCCCTTCGACCATAACAACATCTGTTTTCCCTAAATAAAAAAATCCCATCAGTCGATCCTCCTCTGCTAAACCAAAGGCTTCTTTTGCCGGTTCCATGTAAGTGACCCCCCCCGTACTCCAATAGCCTCCCAAGCCATATGCATTCGCCGTCAGGTAGATGTTTTGAACGGCACAGCCCACGGCTGCAATTTCCTCCACTTCTCTGATTTTAACGGCACTACTTCGTTTCATGATGATCATGATCACATGGGAGGCACGCAAGGGTGCTTTGGCTAGATTTTCATACTTAGCCGTTAAAAAATTACCTTCTTCCAAAGCCACTTTTTTATAAATTTCTGCTTGCTTTCTTCCCAATTCCTCTCGTCCTTTTCCCGCATACACTTTAAATCTCCAGGGGACAGTCATCTTATGGGTAGGTGCCCAGTGGGCATTATTTAAGATTTGCCAAATGATCTCATCCTCAATTTTTTCATTCTTATAATCCCTTGGATAAATGGACCGGCGAGAAGCAATCATTTGATTAAAAGCTGAAATTTTCATTTTTTATAGGTTTTTTATAGCTATCGAAATTACACAGAGCCGTTCAATTGGCAATTTTTTTATCCCTTTTATTTTCCTTCTCCTCCTGGATTGTCCAGCCTTTTTTTCTGCTGACCTCCGTGGATTTTTCCTTTTCAATCCCAATAAAACAGTAGAATCCTCATACCTTTACTTGTATGAGTGAAAATCCTTCAAAATTGTTTTTGCTAGATGCAATGGCGCTTATTTACAGAGCTCACTTTGCCTTAAGTAAAAACCCAAGAATCAATTCCAGTGGCATCAATACGGGTGCCGTTATGGGTTTTACCAATACACTCCTTGAAATCATTAACAAAGAAAAACCCTCACACATTGGGGTGGCATTTGACACCCACGCCCCCACGTTTCGACACATCGCTTATACTGAATATAAGGCCAATAGAGAAAAACAACCTGAAGAAATCAGCATTGCCATTCCTTATTGCAAAAAAATTGTAGCAGGATTTGGCATTCCCGTAATCGAATTGGATGGCTATGAAGCCGATGATCTTATTGGGACCTTGACCCAAATGGCGGGAAGTGAGTACCAGATTTTTATGATGACCCCAGACAAGGACTATGCCCAACTGGTCAATGAGCATACTTTTCTCTATAAGCCTGCTTTTATGGGCAATGGTGTAGATATTCTAGGTATTAAAGAGGTATTAGAGAAATTTGATATCAACGAGGTACATCAAGTTATAGATGTGCTGGGACTCAAAGGAGATGCGGTCGATAACATCCCTGGTGTACCCGGTATCGGAGATAAAACGGCTTCTAAGTTGCTCAAAGAATATGGCTCTGTAGAAGAAATTGTGGCCAACCAGCACTTATTAACCGGCAGTGTAAAAAAGAAAATCGAAGAATTCGGAGAACAAGGCCTTTTTTCCAAAGAATTAGCCACCATTAAACTCGACTGCCCCATTACTTTTGATGAAGAGGCCTTACGTTACTCTGGGCCCATAGAAGATTTAATTGTCCCCGTATTGGAGGAATTAGAACTGCGCACCATCGCAAAACGTATTTTTGGCGTCCCTGCTGCACAGAAAAAAGCTTCGAGTCAACTGGGCCTCTTTGAAAACACCCCCCCAAATGTAGCAACAACGACCCTCGCCAAAAAAAATATAGAAACCACGCCACACAACTATCAATGTCTCACTTCACCCAAAGAAAGAAAACAACTCATTGAAACATTGGGCACCCTCTCTGAGTTTTGTTTTGATACGGAAACCACCAGTCTCAATACCCTAGACGCCGAATTGGTCGGCTTGGCCATTTCTTATGAAAAAGGAACCGCTTTTTATGTCCCTTTCCCCGAGGACCGAACCACCACCCAAGCGCTCATCAATGAATTTAAATCAATTTTTGAAAATGAAAACATCATAAAAATTGGTCAAAATCTTAAATATGATATTCAAATTTTACGGAATTATAATGTCACGGTCAAGGGCAAAATATTTGATACCATGCTTGCGCATTATCTCATTGATCCAGAACAAGCCCATGGTATGGACGCCTTGGCCGAGGCCTATCTGAATTATGTCCCCGTAAGTATCACAAAGCTCATCGGGCCCAAAGGGAAAAACCAAAAAAGTATGCGCGACGCGCCGCTAGAAGAGATTACCGAATATGCAGGAGAAGATGCTGATATTACTTTTCAACTCAAAGAAAAGTTGGCCGTTGAAGTCACTGAGCGTAACTTAGACAAACTCCTCCACGAAGTAGAAGAGCCGCTTTCATTCGTGCTTGCAGACATGGAATACAGCGGCGTGAGTATCGATGAGAAGGCCCTGAGTGAATTGAGCGATGAGCTTCAAACAGAAAGCTTAAGAGTCCAAACAGAGATCTTTGAACTCGCAGGAGAAACGTTCAATATCAGTTCTCCCAAACAACTGGGGGCCATTTTATTTGATAAATTAAAACTCGTTGAGAAGCCTAAAAAAACAAAGACGGGCCAATATGCCACGGGCGAAGATATTCTTTCAAAATTGGCGCCTGCACATGAGATTGCTAACAAGATTTTAGAGTTCCGAGAATACCAAAAACTGAAATCAACCTATGTCGATGCCCTGCCACGCATGGTCAATCCGAAAGACCAGCGGGTCCATACAGATTACCGCCAAACCGTAGCCGTCACAGGCCGTCTCAGCTCAAATAATCCCAACTTACAAAACATCCCTATTCGGACCAAGAAAGGACGTGAGATACGGAAAGCTTTCATCACCTTAAATAGTGATTTTGTACTTCTTGCCGCGGATTATTCCCAAATTGAGCTGCGCATCATGGCCTCTTTTTCAAAAGATAAAAGCATGATGGAAGCCTTCAGGCTTGGCAAGGATATTCACGCCACTACGGCCAGCAAAGTTTTCGGTGTTCCCTTAGAGCAGGTAGATACCGACATGCGTCGAAAAGCTAAAGAAGTTAATTTTGGGATCATTTATGGGATGTCTGCTTTTGGCCTCTCTCAAAATTTAAATATTTCGAGGAGTGAAGCTGCCGAGATTATTGAGGCCTATTGGAAAGAATTCCCCTCAGTGCGGATCTACATGGATGAGTGCATCGAAAAAGCCAAAGAACAAGGTTATGTGGAAACCATCTTAGGTCGAAGACGCTACCTTCGCAACATCAATGCAGGTAATTTTACTATGCGCGGATATGACGAGAGAAATGCCATCAATGCCCCTATTCAAGGTTCTGCAGCTGATTTAATCAAAGTCGCCATGATCAATATTCACAATTGGATGAAAAAGGAAAAGCTTGCCTCAAGAATGTTGATGCAAGTCCATGATGAATTGGTGTTTGAAGTGCATCATTCTGAAATCACGCGGGTCCAAGAAAAAGTAAAAGAATTAATGGTCAATGCCCTAAAATTAGAAGTCCCCATGGAGGTCGGCATCGGTATGGGTAATAATTGGCTAGAAGCACATTAGTAATCTAAAACCCTATGGTAATGTCCTCAACTCCCACTGATAATGATATTCGCCGCGCACATGAGCGTATCCTTCCACACATTCATAATACCCCGGTCCTGACCTCTCAATTTATCAATGAGCTCACGGATGCCCATCTTTTTTTTAAATGTGAAAATTTTCAAAAAACAGGCTCCTTCAAAATGCGTGGGGCCTCTAATGCCATTTTTTCCTTAAAGCCTGAAGAACGGCTCAATGGGTTTGCTACACATTCCTCAGGGAATCACGCCCAAGCCGTTGCCTACGCTTGTAAAACGGCCGGAGTAAGTGCTTATATTGTCATGCCCCGAAATGCCCCCAAGGTAAAAATTGATGCTGTCAAAAATTACGGAGGTAACATTGTTTTTTGCGAGCCCAACGAAACCGCCCGACAGGAGGCCTGCGCCAAGATCATTCAAGAAACAAATGCGGTGTTTATCCCCCCTTTTGACGATTTGGCGATCATTGCTGGACAAGCCTCTTGTGCCAAAGAATTAATTGAAACTCACGCTGATTTGGATTATCTACTCACTCCTGTAGGAGGAGGTGGATTGGCGGCAGGCACGGCCCTAAGTGTCAAATACTTCTCTCCTAAAACAGAAGTCATCTTGGGAGAACCCGAAAGCGTAAATGACACCTATTTATCCCTCAAAGCAGGTAAAATCATTCCTGTTTCCCAAACCCACACCATGGCCGATGGCCTCAAAACGACCGTGGGGAAATTAAACTTTGAAATCATCCAAAATCATGTAAAAGAAGTGATTACAGTCTCTGAGGACGAAATTAGTAGTGCGATGCGAATGATTTGGGAACGAATGAAGATCGTCATTGAACCTTCATGTGCCGTCCCCTTTGCTGCCTTATTGGGCCGTAAAGCTTTTTTTAAAAATAAAAAAGTAGGTATCATTCTGACGGGAGGGAATGTGGATTTGGGGAACTTGCCTTTTGTGTAAATAACAACATCTCTTCAATTTAACGCTCCCGACTTTCAAGAATCCTTTTTCCATTATGTAAACATTAATCTTTAGCTTTATTTATATTACTCTTTATTAATTAACGGTTAATCTATTATTAATCCTCAGAGCCTCCTTATGTCACGTCATTTTTTTGTGCTCATTAACCCTCAATCCGGTCTTGGAAAAAGTCAAAAAATAGGCAAAAAGATAGCCGAATTTTTGAGGCATCATGAAATAAAATTTACCGTATTTGAAACCCGTAATGATTGTAGAGGCGCCCAAACCGTAGAAGAAAACTTGACCCCTGATTATACGGATTTAATGATTATTGGAGGAGATGGCACCATTAATGAAGCCATCAATGGATTGAAGTTAGACCTCCCGATCTCATTTATTCCTTCGGGAAGTGGCAATGATTTTGTGAAGAATATCCGTATTGGATCCACGTTGGAAACCCAACTCGATACCGCCCTCCACGGACCCATCACTCGAATCGATATCGGCCTATGCAATGATCGGAAATTCATCAATGGTGTGGGGATCGGTTTTGATGGTCAGATTGCCGCTGACATGATTCATCGAAAGGTTCCTTTTCTCAGCGGTCAGCTCAAGTATTATTATCATGTTCTTCATATTCTGGGAAGTTACAAATACCGTGATTTTGACTTGACCATAGATCAAGTCTCTCAAAGACAAAATTTAATTTTATTGACCATCGCCAATGGCACCACTTTTGGAGGGGGCTTCAAGTTAACACCCCATGCAAAATTAAATGACGGTAAACTTTCTATATGTGCGATCGGGAAGCTTTCTCCATTGCAACGTTATTTGAAGGTGTTAACCCTACAAAAAGGGTCTCATCATCGTCTGAAAGAAGTTTCCTTGTTTGATGCAAAAGAAATCAGCCTCGGGGAAAATCAAAAACTGGAAGCTCATATTGATGGCGAGTATTTTAATCAACCCCCTTTCACCATTTCTATCCTCCCCAGCGCCCTTCAAATCAGGGCCTCTTTATTTTGAATTTACTGTTTTTACTGGTCACCCAATAACACGCTCCCGCAATCAAAACCAGCAAGATAGAAATGAATTGTGAATGAGAAATCAACCCTTCTATGACAAATCCGCGTCTAAGATCTCCTCTAAATACCTCTATGATCGATCGTCCTACGGCATATATCATCACATATAGAAATACCAGTTGTCCGTGAAATTGCTGTCTTCGCTTCAACTGAACCAAAAACAACATCAGAGATCCAATGAAGAAAACTTCATAAAGCTGTGTAGGATGCAGTGGGATATCTAGGGGTTTTGCTTGAGATTTTGCGTCTGTAAACGTTACCCCAAGAAAAGAGTCGGTAGGCAATCCATGACAACAACCCGCAAAGAAACAGCCCAATCGACCAAAGCCATGGATAATCGTAGCGATTATAGAAAGAATGTCGAGCATAGGAAATATGGGCCATTTCTCTTTTCTAAAATACCAAATCACTGTAGGTACTGCAAAAATCAAAGATCCATAAAAAACAAAGCCTTGTCTGAAGTTTTTAAGTAGGTTTCCAGGGCTCGAAAAATAATAAGCAGGATCTTCAAAATAGAAAAAAATCTTCCCTCCTATGACGGCGGCAGAAATAATCAGTATTGTTAACGTTTGCACCTTATCCGGCTCAATATCTAACTCTTTTTTGAACACTTTTATCCCATACATATAGGAAGTAAGCGCGCCAATCATGATGAAGAAACCATAGGCATAAAGCGTGATTCCTCCTATTTCTATTAATTCAGGATGCATTTCTATTCAAATTGGTTAGTTTCATTATTCTTTGAGCTGTCGTATACTTGTATCGCAATTACTTCTGCCTCGGCCGTTATTATACCACTGCTTTCTAGCGTGCAACTCATGATGATTTTACGTTGATGATGCTCGATTACCTGAGCCCTTAACGTAATCATATCCTTAGTTGGTGTTGGTTTTAAATACTTGACTTTCAACCCTCCGGTCGCATAACGATAGAAGGGGGTAGAATCAAAGTCTCTATCTTCTTGTTGATAAGCGTATGCCATAGCGGTTCCCATACAATGGCAATCGATGAGCGTCGCCATAATCCCTCCGTTGAGCAACCGGGGCCAGCCCCTATATTTTTCGTCCGGCTGCCAGTGACAAATGGCTGCAGATCCTTCCCAAAACCCTTTGATTTGAAGGCCTTCTGGATGCTCCGCGCCACAGCCAAAACAAACATTGCCGGGCATGTGGTCTTGAAAATATTTCTTCTCGGTCATCTGCCTTTGATTACAATCAAGCTAAATTACGCATACAAATTGTTATTTAATATGGTTTATACGTTAGATTTAAATTTTTTAGGATATCCCCAATCCATAGCGGCTTATCTGGTCGAGACATCCGTAGGTCCTGTATTAATTGAAACGGGTCCTCACTCCACCCTCGAAGTGCTTAAAAGTGAAATCAAACGTTGCGGTTTTGAGATAGATGAAATTAAACATGTTTTTTTGAGCCATATTCACCTAGACCATGCCGGTGCTGCTTGGGCGCTTGCCGCCCAAGGGGCCACCATTTATCTGCATCCTTTTGGGGAAACCCATTTAGCCCATCCTGAAAAACTTATGGAATCTGCCAAGCGCATTTATCAGGAAGACATGGATCGATTGTGGGGTCAAATGCATCCCATTCCAATTGATCAATTGCGGAGTACGGGGCATTTGGAAGAAATCCTCATTGGAAATCGCCGCTTTCAGGCACTTCATACACCCGGTCATGCCAAACATCACATTGCTTGGAAAATAGACAACCTGATCTTTACCGGCGATGTCGCTGGGGTGAAAATTCAAAAGGGTCCGGTCGTACCTCCTTGCCCACCACCAGACATCAACCTGGAAGATTGGATCCGTTCGATAGATCTCATTCTTGCCTGCGAACCCTCCCAAATTTACCTGACCCATTTTGGTGTGATTGAGGACGTTCCGGCCCATATGCATGCACTTAAAAGTATGATCAATGATTGGTCCCAATGGGTGAAAAAAAACTGGGAGGCCGGCTTTACCGCCCAAGAACTTACGCCTAAATTCAGTGAATATACCTCCCAGCAATTGCTCCGATTGGGAGTCGATCAACTGGGAATAAAACAATATGAGGCTGCGAACCCCTCATGGATGAGTGTCGCGGGTTTGATCCGTTATTGGAAGAAAAAAACGGGTTGATTCTTCAGGGAAGATTACACTTTCCGGCCCGATACTAAATCCTCGCACTCCTATGGATAAAGCAAATAGATTTTTGTATTTTTACCCTTATGGACCGTAGAAAATTTATCAAATCAGGCGCATTAATGGGTGCCGTACCCAGCCTTACTTCTTTCCATCTATCTACAGAAGTTATCAAGCCAAAGGCACTCAAGCCAGGTGCTTCCATCGGGGTCATTGCGCCCTCTGGGGCCTTAAAAAGATCCGGTTATGAAACGTTGGTAAAAAACTTCCAGATGCTGGGTTATAAAATCATCCATACCGATAATTTAAGGGTACAAAATGGATTTCTTGCAGGCACCGATGCACAAAAGATTGAGGACTTGCACCACATGTATGAAAACCCCGAAGTTTCCGCCATTTTATGTGCTCGGGGCGGATATGGCGCTACGCGACTTCTAGAAAAAATAGATTATTCCCTGATTAGTGCGCATTGCAAACCCCTGATCGGATACAGTGATATTACGGCCCTGCATTTGGCCATTTATAAAAAGTGTGGAATTGTGGGTTTTCACGGCCCCGTGGGAATCTCTACTTTTAACCCTTTTTCAATTCAACATTTTAATGCGGTGATTCAAAAGGGGAATAAAAATAAAATAAAAATCGATGATCCCTTAGTCATCACAGCAGGCGCCGCCACGGGTAAACTCATAGGAGGAAACCTGTCTCTGTTAATCAGTATGATTGGTACCGCGCACGAGATCAATTGGGCTGATCACATTGTCTTCATTGAAGAGGTCGGAGAATCTACTTACCGCATAGACCGAATGCTTACCCAACTGCGCGCGGCTCAAAAATTTAAAGGAGTAAAAGGCATTGTTTTGGGCCATTTTACCCGATGTGATGCACAGCCTGGGGACCCCTATTATGAGTTTTCAACCAGTCTTAGTGAAGTCTTCAAAGATCGCCTAGGTGATTTAGGTACCCCTGTCATGGGTGGTTTTCCCTTTGGACATGAGGAGAACAATGCTACCTTACCCATCGGCATAAGGGCCACCATGGATACAGAAAAAGGGGTTTTGAAATTATTAGAATCTGCCGTTTCATAGCTTACTTATCTTCCTCGTCCCCTCAATTATACGGTGGCCCTTTTGCATTCATTCGTCTCTTTTTATAAATTTCCACCATGAAATTAGATGATATCAACAATTTTATTGGGGACATAGACCTGGAATTATTGGATCAACTCCTCAAAGGTAGGTTTAATGATCGTCATCGTATCCTAGAAATTGGCTGTGGACAAGGAAGAAATATCATCCCTTTTTTAAACTTAAAAAAAACCATTTATGGCATCGATGTGGATGAAAAAAACATCGCTCTTTGCAAAATTATCGCAACCTCTTTGGGAGGAAATCCTACTTTTTTTTCAAAAGCTCCTGCCAATATCCTGCCTTTTGAAAATGGTTTTTTTGATGCCATCATCAATTGTAGGGTCATGCATTTTGCCAAAAATACTCTTGAATTTCAACAGCAATGGGAAGAGCAGTTTCGAGTACTTAACAAAGGAGGATTTCTCTATCTCAGTATGGATACTTCCATTCACAATGAAGAAATTGTGCAACAAACCGATGGCGATCGATCTTGGCTCAACGATCAATCGGAGCGCCTGTTGTTGACTGAAAAATTATTTGATTTGGTCCAGTTACATACTGATTTTCGGTTATTAGAACCCCTTAAAACCCTCCGGTTTGACCAAGACCATGCGCATGCCATCCTTTGTCTTCAAAAAAGGTGATCCAATTAAGGGAAGGGCTTTTTCGATCCCTGACGAAATAATTACTATTTTTACTTGCTCAATATCATCCTCCATTAAAACCAATACCTCCACGATGCCCAAAGCTTCCTTCACTGCCAAGCTAAAATATAAGTTCGATAATTTTATTTCAAAGGGAACTTCCCAAATGATTCTTGGATTGACTTTGTTTTCCATCTCATTTATCTTCTTATGTTCTATCTTATTATTGGCTTTTGGATTGGGTCCCACCCATGATGAACCCTTAACCCTTCCCCAATCTATTTGGATAAGTCTTATACACATGCTAGATCCAGGCACCGTGGGTGGAAATGAGGGCAACTGGCCTTTTATGATATTCATGATGACAGTAACCCTCTTTGGATTGATCATCATAACCATCCTGATCGGTTTAATTTCCAATGGAATTATGGTTAAAATTGAACGTCTTCGCAAAGGGAGGTCCTTTGTCATTGAAGAAAACCATGTTGTCATCCTGGGCTGGTCTTCTAAGGTTTTTACGCTGCTGTCCGAGTTGATCATTGCCAATGAAAACCAATCAGATCCTGCTATTGTTATTTTGGCAGGAAAAGATAAGGTAGAAATGGAAGACGAAATACGAGAGAAAGTAAAAAATTTCAAAACCACGCGTATCATCTGTAGGACGGGAAATCCAATAGATTTAGATGATCTTCAAATTGTAAATCTCAAAGAAAGCAAATCCATTATTCTCTTGGATAATGACAGCGAAAACTCGGATTCTCAAATCATCAAATCAATTGTCGCGATCACCACACAAATTTTCAATAGGAAAAATCCCTTTCATATCACTGCTGAAATCAAGGATAAAAAGAATCTAGCCGTTGCCAAAATGGTGGGCAAAGATGAAGTAGAATTGATCTTATCAGATGAGATCATCTCAAGAATTATGGTTCAAACCAGTCGGCAATCCGGATTAAGTGTTGTTTATATTGAGCTGCTTGATTTTGATGGGGACGAAATCTATTTTTCAAAGGCCCCTACGCTTACTGGTAAAATCTATCGCGATATTCTTTTCGCCTATCCCAATTCATCCATTATGGGTATCCATCAAGCAACGACCCAAAGCGTTTTAATCAACCCGCCCATGGACCTTGTGTTTCAGGAAGGAGATCAAGTCATCGGCATCACCGAAGATGACGATACCTTGATTCCCGCTGCACAACCTTCTACTGACTTTAACCCCGATCATGTGGCTCTCAGGGATAAGGACGTTCCCCATCCAGAAAAAATACTCATCATTGGCTGGAATCCACGTGGCAAACATATCATCGAAGAAATAGACCAATATGTGGCCTCCAAATCCACATTAAAAGTCATTTCGAAGTTCGACAACTCCTCTGAAGAGGTGATGGGGCTAGGCACAGAAATGTCGAATCTTACCGTTAGCTTTGAAGCTCTTGATACTACCGATGGCCCAACGCTACAAAATCAAGGTTTAGGCGATTTTGATTACATCATTTTACTGAGTTACAAAAATTATTTTCCCTTGCAGGAAGCCGATGCGCAGACCTTGATTACCTTATTGCACTTGCGCTATTTTTCAGAACATCATGAAACTCATTTCAAAATTGTCAGTGAAATGTTGGACATGAAAAACCGAATTCTTGCCAATGTTACCAGTGCCGATGACTTCATTGTGAGTGATAGCCTCATCAGCTTATTGATGAGTCAAATAAGTGAAAATAAATTTCTCATGCGGGTCTTTGAAGAATTATTTGACCCTTCTGGGGACGAAATTTATATCCGAGAAATGAATCAATATGTGACCCTTCACGAACCGGTCAATTTTTATACGGTCTTGGAATCTGCATGCAGAAAGAATGAAACAGCGATCGGCTACCGCTTAATGGATGACGCTAAGAGTATAGAAAAAAATTATGGTGTGGTGGTCAATCCTGTTAAAAATCAACTGGTAACTTTCAACGAACAAGACATGATCATTGTCCTTTCTGCACATTAAGTATGGATAACGGACCCATAAGAGCACAAATAGCTTCTGTTTTAATCTCTAAACTAAAAAGGCGTCAAGGAATTTAATCAATGATGAGGTCTCAAAAGCAAAAAACATTATCTTTGATAAAAACTACAAAACTATGGCAATGTTAGGCGTTATTGGATTTTTATTTATTTTGGCAATCGTTTGTCCTTACATTCTTCCCAATGATAAAGTCAGCACTCACAAAAAAGATCACGTATAAGCGTTTCCGCGGCTTTTTTTAAGCTTTCTTTTCCTTATCACTGATCTTTTTGGCATCGATCATCGACATCGCTACAACAAACGCTAGAAAAATAACTACAATATTTACGAATAAATTGACGCCGTCTGTGACCGCGGGATTTGTTAGTTCCATAATTTTTTAATTTTGTTGTAAATATAAATCAAATAATTGCTTCTTTTAAAGCACTTACCAATCTTTGGACATCTTTTTGATCATTATAAACATTCGGTGAGATTCGGAGGGCTTGATCACGAACAGAAATCTTCACTCGATGTTTAGAAAGCGCTTGTTCTATTCGTTCCATAGTTGTATTTTCATTAAAATAAACACCAAATAAATGGCTGGCCCTTCCTTCCGAGGCCTCGACGGTATAGCCTTCTGAGCGTAAGGTATTGATGGCGTCATGACACAGGACCTCGCAATACTGTTGGATCCCCAAAGGCGTCCATTTTAATAATTGTTTAATGGCTGCGATGAGCATGGGCACCAAGATAAAATTGCTGTGTTCCCCTACTTCATATCTTTGTGCTCCTGGCAAAAAATGATCCTCATAATGTGTGAGTCCGGTAAATTGATCCGCTCCTTGCCTATTTATCCAGTTATTTTCAATGGGGCTGCCTTGATCAAACATTTCCCCATAATAAGCCATACCTATCGAATAAGGACCCATCAGCCACTTGTAACCCGCCACCACCAACGCATCCGGCTGCACCGCTTGCACGTCAAAAGGCAATGCGCCAATCGACTGGGTGCCGTCTATGATCAATGCCGCTCCCACCGCTCTGGTTTTTTGACGAATCGCCGTCAGATCAAACTTGATACCATTGACCCAATGAACGTGCCCTATGGAGACGGCTGCCGTTTGATCATCAATGGCGGCAAGAATACGTTCGTTCCAAGCCGTGCAGAGGTTCTTTGACTCCGTGGGCGCTGCCACAAATTTAAGCTGATAATGGGGATTGGCAGACCATGGATACACATTACTCGGGAATTGACCTGCTACCAGAACGATATTCCCCTTTTTCTTTTCCAAGTTTTGCACCACATTTTCAATCCCATAAGATACCGATGGAATGATGACGTGTCTTGCTGACTCTGGACTATTAATCAGCTGACCAAACAGGTTTCTAAGGACCTCCGTTTCTTTAAAAAAATCTGAGGGTGCGATATGAAAAGGTTTTCTTTTTTGAATCATGCCTTTGATCCCCGCCTTTTCCACTTTTTTCAGTAGAGGAGACATGTAGGCCCCATTCAAATAACTGATCTTTCGTTGTAAGGAAAATTTATTGCGTTGACATTTCATAACCTAAATTATTTACGAAAGATAAGGTCTTTAAAGATTAATCAAGATAAATTAGAAAATTAAAGGCCCTTTTGACGCGCTCTTCCTAAATAACTGCCTTGTTTTTGGCAAGGGCCATCATAATTCCCGCCATTTTTTCATAACCCCGCGGTAGACCTGAACGTGAAGGTCAACATTACTGCATAGCAGGAGGCTGAGAGGCCATGAGCAATCATAAATTTACAGATTTTGTTTTTCGTAGGCACCCAAATCCGGGTGCTCATCACGTGCCCGACCCAGGAGGTCATCCCAGACAGGACTGTTTTGGCCAAGATCAATGGCGACAGATCCACTGTCTAGTTCATAATTGTAATTTTCAGTATCTCGAAAGAGGGAAATGAGTGAATCAAAAAAGATATAGTTATCGTTAAGCGCAGTGTTTGAATGAATAAGGTTGTGATGAATAGATGACGACCAACCTGCCTGTCCATCATCAGAAGACCAGAGATCGTTATCACTTGGTCCCCAAACAATACTGTTGTGCAGAGTCAAATACAAATGACTGCTGATTTTACTTTCGTCAGATAAGATGAGACTATTGGTAAAAATAGTGGCGGGATCAGAAGTGTAAAAAGAGTTGGGCGTATTGACAAAGGTACAATGGGTATAGTGATAGAAGCCCCCTGCTGCATTAATTACGTTGCTGGATCCACTGTTCATTATCAATAGGTTTTCTCCCACTACGTCACTACTATAGGCTGCTAGGCCTGCTTGGGAACTGTGTCTGATGATGCTGTGTTTTAATGTTAAGTCGGCCAATGTATCCTCATCTGGATTGCCAATGGTTATGCCCGTGATCGCATTTTCTATGATCGTGTAGTCCAATAAATTGTTTTGACTTCCTCTGAGAAAATGAAGGCCAGGCCATTGACCCGGGGCAATGCGATAATCAATATCCCATCGCGAATTTCGAAAGGTGATGGGATGGGTAGAGTCGCCTACCGCTATGAGTTGACCGGCCACCAGAAGTGGGGCATTGGCATCGAAAAGGAGGGTAGCGCCCGCTTCTAAGGTCAACAAGCAACCTGCATCAATCAATACACTGTCATAGAATACATAGGGTCGGTCAGCGGTAAAAGTCATATCGCACAAGATTTCATTCCCCATATAAATAGCATCTTGTCCCCATGCCATCAATAAGGTCTGATGGTTATTCCCATTCCAATATGTGGTGATGATATCTTTAATTAAATAAGGGTCGTCGAGGTCTTGCTTACCCACTGTCAACTTTACTAAAATCAAGAGGCTGTCTTTACCCATGAGTAGGACGTCCTCAGCATGGTTTTCTTCGGCACCATTGATGATCAATGAGTATTCAGAGCCAACGGTTAAAGAAATCTCTGAAATATTGATCGCTTCGGTATTAGGATTATAGATTCTCAATCGTTTGGTGATGCTCAATCGATCCGTCAGTAGCGTATCAAAAAGTAACGTGTCTGTACTGAATAGTAAGCTGATATTGGCCTGAGTAGCGGGTGTATCATCTTGATCATCACAGGAGAGTAGGGCGGCCATAGCACAAAGGCCAATAATTAGTATTGCTTTAAAAAACCCTTGGGCTAAGTGAGCAGTCATGGTTAGGCTTCGTCCTTGAGTCTTTCAGAATTTTCGGCAATCCGCAAGCGATCTATAAAATCTTGAATATCCCCCGACAGAATGTTGGGTAAGTTGTATACCGTATGACCGATACGGTGATCGGTTACACGACCTTGTGGAAAGTTATAGGTTCTAATTTTGTCTGAACGATCCCCGCTGCCCACCATGGTTTTGCGTTCTGAACTGATTTTATCATTGTGTTTTTTAAGCTCTTTTTCATAGATTCGTGATCGCAGGACTTTCATGGCTTTGTCATAATTGGCGTGCTGGGAGCGCCCATCTTGACATTCAACAACCGTATTTGATGGGAAGTGTGTCAGCCGAACAGCAGATTCTGTTTTGTTGATGTGCTGTCCCCCTGCTCCAGAAGCACGAAAGGTGTCTTTTCGAATATCCCCCATATTTAAGTCAATATCTACATCTTCTACTTCTGGAAGTACTGCTACGGTGGCTGCTGAAGTATGTACGCGGCCTTGGGATTCGGTGCTGGGAACCCTTTGAACGCGATGCGCCCCTGATTCAAATTTTAATTTTCCGTAGACTTCTTGGCCCTCAATCGTACAAATGATTTCTTTGAATCCCCCTGCCGTTCCTTCACTGAAGCTGATGGGTTCCAATTTCCATTTTTGATCCTCCGCAAACTGCCGATACATTTTGAAAAGATCCCCAGCAAAAAGAGAGGCCTCATCTCCTCCTGTGCCGGCACGTATTTCCAAAATGACATTTTTGTTATCGTCTGGATCTTGGGGGATCAAAAGGATTTTCAGCGCCTCATTAAGGCGCTCAATTTGGGGTTCTAGAGCATCAATTTCCGCCTTGGCAAGGGTGCGAAATTCTTCATCTTTTTCTGTGGATAGCAGGTCCTTGGTGTTTTTGAGATTTTCTAAAGCAAGCAAATAAGCATCTGCCTTAACCACAATTTTTTCTAATGAGCGATATTCTTGATTGAGTTTAGCATACATTTTCATGTCGGACATGGCGTCAGGCTGAACGATAAGCTGTTCAATCTCTTCAAATCGGTGTTTAATAGACGTCAGTTTTTCAATCATTTTTCTAATTTAGTAGGTTAAAATTAGGCTTTTCCTTTTGAATGAAGCTTCTCTCCAAAGAAAATACTTGCGTCAGGGAATGACAAAATTTCGTTAATGACTTTAGCGTAATAAAGTAAAACGCCCCCTCTCGGTGCGTGCAACTCCTGACTCTGCTACATATTCAATGACATAAAGATAAGAGTCTTGTGGTAATGGGGTGTCTTTAAGATCCCCATTCCACTCAGCATTGAGGTCTGTTGATTCAAAAACCAAGGCGCCATATTTGTTATATAGCTGAAGGGAGATTTGAATGATGTTTTCATGACTTGCTTTAAAAACATCATTAAGGGCATCCCCGTTTGGGGTAAAAGCACTGGGCATAGTTAATTTATAGCCTTTTTCAATGATGAGGGTATCAATTTTTATGGCTTCACAACCCACCTCATTCGTAATTTTTAACGTGATTGGATAAAGCCCCGGTGTCCTATAGGTAAATTCGCTATTTTGACCTTGGATGCTGGCCCCATTGCCAAGTTCCCAAAACCAAGAAGTGATGTCCGTCGCCAGTGAGGAGTCGTTGAATGAAATCGGCCAATCGATGTAAGGGTTGGTATAGGCTAATCCGAAGTCCGCTATAAGTTCATATTCAGAGTACACGGTAATCAGACTGTCCGTACTACAATTGTTGGTATCATTAATGATAAAGGTATGCACTCCTTCGCGCAGTCCATCAAAGAAAGATGCATTTCCAAAGCTACCTCCATCGATGCTGTATTGATAAGGGAACGTACCCCCGGAGCCTTGCAGAAATAAGGAGCCCGTATTGGAATTTGTGCAGAGATTATCTTGACTGGATAAAACCGTGAAAGAAAGGGGATCAGGGGTGATGACTTCCATAATACCTGAGCTTTGTACACAAGAGAGCGAGTCTGTGACTATTAATTCATAGTTAGCTGCTGTAAGCGAATCGATATTTTGCGTAGTCGCATAATCAACCCCATTTTCTAGCCATTGATAACTGTAAGCAGGAGTACCTCCCGTTACGCTTATCGCAATGCCTGCGTTCATAGTAGCATTACAAGAATTATTTGTGATTATAGGACTTATGGATATCGAATCCGGGCCCTCTAGGACAACAGGAAAATGTTTAGTACAACCGGCACCATCGGTGATCTTGACCAGGTAATTCCCAGAAAGAATCTTGCTAATAACGCTATCACTGACTCCTATTTCATTTATTGGGTTGAGCCAATCGTATTCATAGTCACCCCAACCTCCGGCAGCATAAACGGTAATGGAACCTGTAGAATCTCCGTAACAAGAAGGCAAGATAGGGTCAAAAAGAGCAGTAATGGTGGGTGGATTCTCCAGCGCAAAGGTATCGGTCTTGGTACAACCAAAGTTATCCGTTGCGGCAAAGACATATGAGGCCGCGGAGAGATTTGCTAGATCTCTAACATCTTCTGCCAACAAGGAATAGGCAGTCAAATTACAAATGGAGGAGGGGCAACTAACCCCATTTCTATTCCAGCTATAGGTGAAGTCAGTAGAGGCGCCCAAAACTTCCAAAGAGATAAATATTTTACCATCACTGCTATCTAGACAAGAAATCTCGCTCACGTCTCCATTGATGTTGTACAAGTTATCCGGTTCAGTGATTTCAAAAGAAAAAACATCTGAAATACACCCATAAAAGTCGGTGACGGTAAGGTCATAAGTGCCGATAGCAAGATCTTCGATATCTTCTGAGGTACTATATGCTGAACTCGCCTGAAGCCAAGCGTAGGCATAAGGAGTTTGACCATTCTCAACAGTAAAGTCAATACTTCCCGTACTGAAGCCTTTACAAAGAACAGGTAACACGGTCGTATTAACCATATCAACGGCCATATTTGCTGGATTCACGACCGTGATGGTGCTGTCCCGTTCGCAACCCTTAGTGTCTGTTAAGACGACCTTATAATCGGCACTTGCTAGGTTATCCACAAAGAACACATTCATGGCTGTGGGAGTCCCGGCCAAAGACCAATCGACACTTGGGTAGCTATCTGATCCACCTGTAGGATTGAGGGTAATGGAAGCGGTACTCGCATCAAAACAAAGTAAGGGATCAATTACGGGGTTCAAATGGATCTCCTCGGGCTGAACCAAAGTAATGGAATCGGTCTTAGTACAACCATAAATATCTGCCATGATGACTTTATAATTATTTACCTCTAAATCTGAAAGTGTTTTGGTAACACTATTAAACTTGTCCCCTTCTTTGTACCAACTGATGGCATAATTATTAGGGTGGGCGCCTGTAAGGGTGAGGTCGAGTGCCAGGGTACCATCCCCAGATTCATAGCAAGTCAGGTCGGTCTTCGTAAATCCAATAGTAAAGGTCGTCGTTGGACCACCAATGGTGATGGGTTGTATCAGTGGGGCACAACCCGCGAAGTCCGTTACGGTCAGCACATAATCGTCGCTCGTCAAGTTCGAGAGGGCATCGGTATCTCCGACATTATTAATACCAAGTGTCCAAGCATAGTCATAGGGAGCCGTACCGCCAGATAGCTCTACTTCGATCGCGCCGATGTTACCTCCGAGGCAAATGTTATCTTCTTGGGTATAAGAAAGGGATAGGGGTTCGGGGGTGGTAATTTCAAAACTTTTATCCGCGGTACAACCTTGTTCATCGGTCACTCTCACTTTGTAGAGGCCGATAGCTAGCGTAGAGAGCGCAGTATCGGTCCAACCGCTATCTATGGGATCAAAAACCACTTCATTTTTGAACCATTCGTAGTAATAATTGGCGGTATTTCCTCCCGATACACTGATGCCAATGGCGGCATCATTGGCCTCTGAGCAACTGTTGGTAAGCTGAGTGGCCGCGATCGCGGAAATATCAATGGTTGGATATTCAAGGATCGTATAGGTCTGGTCTTTGGTGCAGCCATTAAAGTCAATGATCTGAAAAGTGTATTGTCCGGGAGCAAGGTCATAAATATTTTTTTCTCCAACCAACAAGGGCGGATCAGTGGTACTCGTTCCGGCATACCAAGCATAATCAAAATCGGTAGGGTGTCCGCCGTCCACCGTCATTTTAACTTCTATATAGCCATCAGCCGCTCCGTTACATGAGACATTAGATTGAACGGTCTGTGTAGGCAAAGCCGTGACAGCCTCAGAAATGATTGTACTGGCATTGATATTGTAAGCAGTCGTGGGAGAGGTAAGGGTATAGTCAAAAGGGTCAGAAACACAACCACTGCCATCCGTCACAATCAACTGATAGACCTCTCCCGTAGGATTATCGCCTGTAAGTCCTGAGATCGTCGCCGTAGTTCCTGCAGCAGTAGCGGCACCGGATGGATTTTTGATCCATTGATAAGTATAGCCCGAACCCTCTGTAGCATCCGATACGACCACACTGATTTGACCACTGCTTCCGTTCTGGCAAATGGGATTGCCCAAGGTGGCGGTAACGGTGAAGTCCTCTGGTTCGGTGATATTAAAGATCGCCTGAGCTGAGCAAGAAGCCTTTTTTGGAGAAAGGGTGACGGCAGAATCTTGAACAATTACTCTATATTCGCCTGTAGATAATCCTGTGAGCGATGTGGGTGGAGATGCCGCGAAAGCACCGGTAGGATAAATTTCAGCCCCATCTTTGTACCAAAGATAAGAGTAGACACCATTGCCGCC
>ENA-OSJC01000160-OSJC01000160.1-marine-metagenome-genome-assembly--contig:-NODE-160-length-68084-cov-6.729278_pt1 | contig 68084 bp, 59 predicted proteins | sample MGYA00237885_ERZ534234 | MGnify/ENA primary metagenome ERZ534234 (study PRJEB26413, sample SAMN06343907) | marine metagenome | isolation source: coastal waters | place: Atlantic Ocean: West Antarctic... | reverse complement strand
TCAGGCAATGAATATAGAAGTTGAGATGAGGCCAGATGTTGGACCTTGGCTTCCAAACCCGATACGGTCTCAAAAAGATCTTGACAGGGTAGTGGTTCCAGATATTCATCAAACTTTGGGATATGTGATGGAGGCTATTAAAATGACCAAAGAAAAACTCAACGATGAGATTCCATTAATTGGTTTTGCAGGGAGCCCCTGGACTATCTTATGCTACTGCGTACAGGGCCAAGGAAGCAAAAATTTTGACAAGGCAAAACAGTTTTGCTTTACCCAACCTGTTGCTGCTCATGAGTTACTTCAAAAAATCACAGATACCACCATTGCCTATCTAAAAGAGAAAGTAATTGCCGGAGTTGATGCTGTACAAGTTTTTGATAGTTGGGGAGGCATGCTATCTCCCGTTGATTATGGGGAGTTTTCTTGGCAATATATCCAACAAATTATTGACGCTTTAAAAGACCATGCCCCTGTAATTGCCTTTGGAAAAGGGTGTTGGTTTGCCTTAGATAGCATGTCAAAAAGTGGTGCAAGCGCCCTGGGTATAGACTGGACATGCTCTGCGAAAAATGCACGGTCTTTAACTGGCGGGAAGATTACCCTGCAAGGTAACTTTGATCCAACAAGGCTTTTTAGCCCGCCTAAGGAGATAAAAAAACAGGTGAAACAGATGATTGACGCCTTTGGGAAGGATCGATATATTGTAAATCTAGGACATGGTATTTTACCTAATATCCCTACAGAAAATGCTGCCGCATTTATTGAGGCGGTAAAAGAATATAAACAAGAGCAATGAGCATCTGGGAGCGCATAACAAAATTAAAACTTGGCCAGCTATGTAAGTTGTCGCTACTATTTTTGTCTCGCCCGCAGTATATTATACCTACAATTAGTGCAACAAAAAAAACACTGCTTGTTTGTGATAGGCTATATAAAGATACCCATCACCAAAGTAATAAAGCCAATGCATTTAGGCATGCCCTTTGGAATGTGCTGATTTGTAGAAAAGTAATGAAATATTCCAAAAACAAGCAAAAAAGTGTGTTTTGGGCCCAAAAAGTAGCTGATTTGTACGAAAAAGTGACTCAAAATGAAGTTTTAGACCAAGAAATGGATTTACACAATAACACCATTGGCAGAATCTTTTTTTTGAACCATTTAGAGCAAAAAGAGGCAAAAATCATTGATTTATTGCAAAAAATGAGTCAAAAAGCGCAAAAAACAAAGAAAATTGAACAAATGCACCAGCATAAAAATGAGTTGGTATATTTGACATAGTAAAAAAATAAAGTATGGTGCAAAATATTTTTAAAGGCATTAAGGCATACGCAGGCGCATTGGGTCTTATTAGTACTTTGGGTTTGTGGAAATACTTTGCTATTCCTGTTTTAATTAGCTTTGTTACAGCAGCCCTAATAGGGCTATCTGCCTGGGGCTGGAGTGATAATGTTGCCAACACCATAGACCTGCTTTGGGTTTGGGAATGGGGAGCAGATTGGTTTCATGGGGTTGCAGAAATACTTGGAGGGGTGCTAATCATTGTTTTAGGTTTAATTGTCTACAAACATATTGTAATGGCTTTGAGCGCTCCTTTTATGAGCCCAGTATCTACAGCAATAGAGCGTCACTTTTTGGGAGAACAGCACATCCACAGAGATACCAGCAACACCTCTCAATTATGGCGCGGTATACGGGTTAATGTAAGAAATTTAACCATGGAGGTTTTCATTACAATACCACTACTTGTTTTAAGTCTGGTTCCGGTATTAAATATTATTACAACGCTACTAATATTCTTGATACAGGCATACTATGCTGGTTTTGGTAATATGGATTATACACTAGAGCGCCATTATGGATATAAAGAAAGTGTGCAGTTTGTAAAAAGGCACAAAGGTGTTGCCATTGGTAATGGTATACTATTTACAATTATGCTATTTATTCCTGTTATTGGGGTGCTACTAGTACTGCCTTTGTCGGTAACGGCTGCCACATCACAAACTATTAGATTTATTAAAGATAAAAAATGAAAGAACAATTTGTAGCCTATATTAAAGACCTTCAAGACACCATTACCTCTAAAATAGAGGCTATTGATGGAGGGGCTACTTTTAAGCAAGATCTTTGGGAACGGCCTCAGGGCGGCGGCGGGCGCACAAGAGTTATTGAAAACGGTACCGTATTTGAAAAAGGGGGAGTAAACATAAGTGAGGTCTTTGGAGAATTGCCAAAAAGTATGCAAACATACTTTGGGGTTGAGGAGGCTGATTTTTTTGCCTGTGGGCTTAGTTTGGTGTTGCATCCTTTAAACCCTATGGTGCCAACGGTACATGCTAACTGGCGTTATTTTGAGATGTATGATAAACAAGGTACTTTAATAGACCAATGGTTTGGCGGAGGACAAGACCTCACCCCGTATTATTTGTTTGAAGAAGATGCCAAGCATTTTCATCAAACCTGTAAAGCTGCATGTGATATTCACAATCCTTTATTTTATCCAAAATACAAAGCGCGTTGTGATGAGTATTTTTACAATCCACATAGAGAAGAAGCAAGAGGTGTGGGAGGGTTGTTTTTTGATTATTGTAAAAAATCTCCAGAGATGCAAATCAAAGATTGGTACAATTTTGTTACACAAATTGGAGATAGTTTTCTTGATGCTTATACCCCTATAGTTGAAAAAAGAAAAGAATTACCGTATACACCAGCACAAAAAGATTGGCAAGAAATACGCCGTGGCAGATATGTAGAGTTTAATTTAGTGCACGATAAAGGGACCCTCTTTGGTTTAAAAACCAATGGCCGCATAGAGAGTATTTTAATGAGCCTACCGCCACGCGTGCAGTGGCGTTATGACCACCAACCAGAACCAAGTAGTGAGGAAGAAAAATTAATCAAAGTGCTTAAAGACCCCGTTAATTGGGTGTAGTAATAATTTGGCAATAGAGCCCATTTCTACTGCCGCAAGACTCAAAAAAAATGATACTAAGAAGAAACAGAAGACTCAGAACAACACAGGCCATCAGAAGCCTAGTGAGAGAAACAAGTATTGCGCCAACAGATTTTATAGTTCCTGTGTTTATCGTTGAGGGTAAAGGGATAAAGCAAGAGATTCCATCTATGCCAAACTACTACCGGTACTCGTTAGATCTAATGCAAAAAGAAATACTAGAGTTGTGGGCTATGGGTTTAAAAAGTGTCTTGTTATTTGTAAAAGTTGCTGAGCAGTTGAAAGACAACAAAGGTACAGAGGCTTTAAATGCTCAAGGGCTAATGCAGCGAGCTATTAAAACCATAAAAGAGGTATGCCCAGAGATGCTTGTAATGACAGATGTGGCATTAGACCCTTACTCAAAATATGGTCATGATGGTGTTGTTGAGCATGGGATCATACAAAATGACGCCACAAATAGTGTCTTGGCAGAAATGGCGCTGAGCCACGCCCAGGCAGGAGCAGATATTATTGCCCCAAGCGATATGATGGATGGACGTATTTTTGATATCCGGTCTTTGCTAGAACAAGAAGGATTTCATAACACAGGGATTATGAGTTATAGCGCCAAATATGCTAGCGCTTTTTACGGCCCTTTTAGAGATGCTCTGCAAAGCGCACCTGTTGCTCTTAAAAACATCCCCAAAGACAAACAAACCTACCAAATGGATCCTGCAAACAGGAAAGAGGCTATTAAAGAAACCCTTATGGATGTTGAAGAAGGGGCAGACATTGTAATGGTAAAGCCGGGCTTGTGCTATCTAGACATTGTAAGAGAGGTAAGAAACGCCGTTGATGTACCTGTGGCGGTGTATCAAGTAAGTGGAGAATACGCTATGTTAAAAGCTGCGGCAGAAAAGGGATGGCTAGATCATGACGCGGTGATGATGGAGCAGCTATTAAGTATCAAAAGAGCAGGAGCTCACATGATTGCTAGTTATTTTGCTAAAGATGCTGTAAGACTTCTTTAATGGCCTGTTATTTTATTATTTAAAAATAATAGTGTAATTTTAATGTCTACTCCCCGCTCACATTAACATGATAAAACGTATAAAACTAGAGCACATCCTATTTCTGGATATTGAAACTGTTCCTCAATTTGCTAATTACGACTCACTAGACAAGGACACAAAACTACTTTGGGAGGCTAAAACAAAATACCAGAGAAAAGAAAACTTCACTCCCAAAGAATTCTACGACAGGGCTGGTATTTGGGCAGAGTTTGGTAAAATAGTCTGTATTTCTGTGGGGTACTTCAAGCAAAAAGAAGATCCTAGAAACTTTAGAGTTACCAGCTTCTATGGAGAAGAGAGTGACATTTTAAAAGATTTTAAAACCTTACTAGAAACCCATTTTAACAAATCTAACCACCTGTTGTGCGCTCACAACGGAAAAGAATTTGACTTCCCATACATTGCGAGGCGTATGGTTATTCTAGGAATCGATTTGCCGGAAAAACTCAATTTGTTTGGTAAAAAACCCTGGGAGGTTCCACACCTAGACACCCTAGAATTATGGAAGTTTGGAGACTACAAAACCTTCACTTCTCTTAGGCTTATGGCGCACGTTTTAGGAATCCCATCTCCAAAAAATGATATCTCAGGAGATCAGGTGCGGGATGTGTTTTACAAAGAAAATAACATTTCCAGGATTGTTACCTACTGTGAAAAAGACACCGTGACGGTGGCGCAAATTATCTTAAAATTAAGAAACCAGGACTTGTTGAGCGCTTCTGAGATTTTATCTGTGTAGGTGTCATTTCTATGTTTCTCGAAATAAAATTTGTGTGTTGTCTCCATCTGTGATTTAACTATCTTTGATACAATGGCTACAAAAAAAATACTTGATGTATCAGGGTTAAACATTTCTTTTGGGAAAAACAAAAAGACAACCACCGTTGTTAACAGTATAGACTTCTCCTTGTATGAAAACGAAATTTTAGCCATTGTAGGAGAATCTGGAAGCGGGAAATCTGTCACGTCAAAGGCTATTATGGGCTTGCTCTCAGATAAAAACACCCATATTAAAGGGCGTATAGAGTTTGAGCAAACCTCCTTACTCTCTATAAGCCCTAAAGAGTTTGCTGGGCTTCGAGGCAATGATATTGCCATGATTTTTCAAGAACCAATGAGCGCTTTAAACCCTTCATTAACCTGTGGTTTCCAAGTTGCTGAAATACTATTACATCACAATAAAGTAACTGCCTCACAGGTAAAGAAGGAAGTGCTTCAGCTTTTTGAAAAAGTAAAACTTCCAAGACCCCAAGATATTTACACTAGCTACCCACACCAAATAAGTGGAGGACAGATGCAGCGTGTTATTATAGCAATGGCTATTGCTTGCAAGCCAAAAATATTAATTGCAGACGAGCCAACAACGGCCCTTGATGTTACTGTTCAAAAAGAAATTTTACAACTTCTCAAAGATTTACAAAAGCAAACCGGCATGAGTGTGCTTTTTATCTCTCATGATTTAGCCCTAGTGTGTGAGCTTGCAGACCGAGTGGTGGTGATGTATAAAGGAAGTATCATAGAAAAAGGGTCTGTGAAAGAAATATTTGAGGCGCCAAAAATGCCTTACACTAAGGCGCTACTAGCGTCAAGACCTACTCTTGATGTGCGGTATAAAATCCTGCCAACCATTGCCTCAATAGCAGATAACAGCTTTACTCCAAAAAGCATAAGCGCCCAACAACGCGCAAAAAAACATCAGAAAATATACACCAAAACTCCTTTATTGCGAGTAGAGAATATTGCTAAATCTTATTTTTCTAAGGTTGGTTTTTTTGGTCAAACACAAGAAATTAAAGCCGTAAACGGAGTTAGTTTTGATGTTTTTGAAGGAGAAACCCTGGGGCTTGTTGGGGAGTCTGGATGTGGAAAATCAACCCTAGGAAAAGTGATCCTTCAGCTTGAAAAAGCTACAAAAGGGGCTATTTTCTATAAAGGAAAAGAAATCACTTCGCTAAAAAGCAAAGATCTAAGGTCTTTGCGCAAAGATATTCAGCTTATTTTTCAAGATCCATACGCTTCTTTAAACCCTCGCAAAATTATTGGAGAGGCCATAATGGAGCCCATGGAGGTTCATGATATAGGAGGCTCTAAGAAACAGCAAAAAGAAAAAGCAATGAAACTGCTGTCTCGCGTTGGGCTAGAGAGTAGTTATTTTCATAGGTATCCACACGAGCTCTCTGGAGGGCAGCGCCAGCGAGTTGGAATTGCAAGAACCATTGCCATGGAGCCTAAACTAGTTATTTGTGATGAGAGTGTTTCTGCTTTGGATATTTCTGTGCAAGCGCAAGTTCTTAATTTATTAAATGAGCTTAAAGAAGATTTTGGGTTTACCTACATCTTTATTTCTCATGACTTAGCAGTTGTTAAGTATATGGCAGATCAATTATTAGTGATGAATCAAGGAGCCATTGAAGAGCTAGGGGATGCAGATGAAATTTATGCAAACCCTGTAAAAAAATACACCAAAAAACTCATTGATTCTATTCCAAAAGGAATTTAAAAAAGGGGATTAAAATTTCATTTGAGGAATCTCACCCTCTATAATTAGCTCTCCTAAAGTAGCTTCTTGTATCTGTGAAACACTCACCCCAGGGGCCCTTTCTAGTAGCTTAAACTTTCCGTCCACAACTTCTAAAACAGCAAGATTACTTACAATTTTTTTAACGCAATTTACACCCGTTAGAGGGAGGCTACATTGTTTTAATAGTTTTGACTGTCCTGCTCTATTGGTATGCATCATGGCAACAATTATGTTTTCTGCACTTGCAACCAAATCCATGGCGCCGCCCATCCCTTTTACCATTTTACCCGGGATTTTCCAATTGGCAATATCTCCGTTTTGAGACACCTCCATGGCTCCTAGAATAGTTAAATCTACGTGTTGGCCTCTTATCATTGAAAAACTAGTTGCGCTGTCAAAATAAGACGCTCCCTTAAGGGCTGTAATAGTCTGTTTCCCAGCGTTTATAAGGTCTGCGTCTTCCTCGCCTTCAAAGGGAAAGGGGCCCATACCAAGTATCCCGTTCTCGCTTTGAAATTCTACCTGTATATCGTCTCGCACAAAATTTGCCACCAAAGTAGGTATACCAATTCCAAGGTTTACATAATAGCCCTCCTTTACCTCTTGGGCGATGCGTTGTGCTATTTGATTTTTGTCTAACATATTTTTTTATTTAATGTATTGCCTTGATGTGGTTACTTTTTTTTTGCTATAGTTGTCTTACGGTTCTCTGCTCTATACGCTTTTGATACTGCTTTCCTTGAAAAATTCGTTGCACAAAAATACCTGGAATATGAATTTGATTTGGATCCAACTCACCTGCTGGCACCAACTGCTCAACCTCAGCTACTGTGATTTTGGCTGCTCCACACATATTTGGATTAAAATTTCTTGCCGTACCCTTAAAAATTAAATTTCCTGCAGTGTCTCCCTTCCAGGCTTTTACGAAAGAAAATTGCGCATTAAAAGCGTGTTCGAGCAGGTGCATTTTTCCATTAAATTCTCTAGATTCTTTACCCTCGCCTACCTCGGTGCCGTATCCCGCTGGCGTATAAAAAGCCGGCACACCACTTTGTGCAGCCAAACATCGCTGAGCTAGGGTTCCTTGAGGTATGAGCTCTACATCTAGTTCTCCGCTTAACATTTGGCGCTCAAACTCTGCGTTCTCTCCAACATAAGAGGAAATCATTTTCTTGATTTGTCGTTTTTGAAGCAATAAACCAAGGCCAAAATCGTCTACCCCAGCGTTGTTTGAAATACAGGTTACTTTTTTAACATCAAGGCGTACCAATTCTGCAATTGCATTTTCTGGAATACCACATAAACCAAAACCTCCTAACATAAAAGTCATCCCGTCCTGTACGCCCTTACAAGCCTGTTGAACATTTACCACTGTTTTATTAATCATGTGTCTTTAATTTTTCATAAAAATACAAAAGCCAAAGTACATTACACATACTTTGGCTTTTGTTTGATGTTTTTAAGAACTCAAAAATCAAATTCATCTGGTACCTGGTCTATATCTTCAGAAACCGTTTGTGCCTTCCATTTCTCACAATCTACCTCAATTGTAAGGTCTGGCGGAACTATAAACTCGTCTTTTGATATCTCTAAACGCTCATCATTGTAGCAATCTTTCATGTACAAGGCCCAAACAGGTAGCGCCATGGTGGCTCCTTGCCCGTACATTGTAGACTCGAAATGAACAGAACGATCCTCGCCCCCAACCCAAACTCCTGTAACAAGATTAGGGACCATACCCATAAACCAACCATCACTATTGTTTTGAGTGGTTCCTGTTTTACCTGCTATTGGATTTTTAAACTCATAAGGATACCCCGTTACTGTAGTTTTGTATGCCCTATTGGCGCCGGTTTTATGACGTAGTCTAGAACCAGATCCGGCCTCGGTAACTCCCTGTAATAAATTAATAGTGACATAAGCTGTTTCACTACTTATAACATCTTTTGTTTGAGGAGTGTGTTGGTATAAAACAGTACCGTTTTTGTCTTCAATTCTGGTTATAAGTGATGGCTTTACATACACACCCTGATTAGCAAATGTGCTATAGGCTCCTACCATTTCATATAAAGATACATCTGGTGTCCCCAGGGCTAGAGAAGGTACGGGCAACATATTTTTTGTGTCTATCCCCATTTTCTCAACCAAAGTAATCACTGGCTCTGGGCCAACGCGGTCTATTAGTCTTGCAGTAACGGTGTTTATAGAGTTCGCCAATGCTTTTGTTAACGATAGCATGCCTCCATATTTATTACTAGAGTTCTTTGGGCACCAATCATTCATGTTTCCTCTGGTACCCGCCGGGATACAGAAAGGAGTATTAGGCAAGCTGTCACAAGGAGACATATGCATTTGATCTATGGCGGTGGCATATACAAATGGCTTAAAGGTGGAACCAATTTGCCTCTTACCCGTTGAAACCATATCATACTTAAAGTGTTTGTAATCTATACCGCCCACATAAGCCTTCACTTCTCCCGTTTGAGGATTCATGGACATCATAGCGCCCTGCAAGTAATTTTTATAGTACCTGATGGAGTCTCTAGGGGTCAGTATTGTGTCTATATCTCCGTTCCAAGAGAAAATGCGCATCTTTCGTTTTTTATCAAAACTTTTTAAAATTTCTTCTTTGCTTTTACCCTCTGCGGTCATTGCTCTGTAGCGTTCGCTTCTTCGTATTGAGTTTTTAATAATTCTATCAATTTCTTCGGGCTCTACATCTCTAAAAGGAGCGGTTTTGTTGTATTTATTTTGCTTTGTAAATTCTTTTTGCAGGTTAGACATATGGCTTGTCATTGCCTTTTCTGCATAGCCCTGCATGCCAGCATCAATAGTGGTGTATACTTTTAATCCATCTCTGTAGATGTTAAAGTTAGTGCCATCGCTCTTTGGATTGTTTTTAGTCCAATCTCCCATAAAAGCACGTGCATACTCTCTAAAATAAGTTGCCAAGCCCTCCACATGTCCTTGTGGGGTATAATTAAACTCTAGGGGTGTTGCCTGCAGGCTATCCTTTAGCTCTTTTGAGATAAAATCATACTTCTGCATTTGAGATAAAACAACATTTCTTCGATTTTTAACCCCCTGTGGGTTTCTCAAAGGGTTGTACAGGGAAGAGTTTTTAAACATCCCAACCAACATAGCAGATTCTGAAACATTTAATTGGCTAGGTGCTTTGTCAAAATAAATATTACTCGCAGATTCTATGCCGATAGCCTGGTTTAAAAAATCATACTCATTAAAATACATCGTTAGTATCTCATTTTTAGTGTAACGCCTCTCCAAGCGTGTTGCAATAATCCACTCTTTAACTTTTTGTATCCCTCGTTGAAATTTATTTCTAGAGGCCTGGTCTGTAAATAACTGCTTAGCAAGTTGCTGAGAAATAGTACTAGCCCCACCTTTGCTTCCTAAATAAACAGCAGCACGAAGTGTCCCTCTAATATCAATACCGCTATGGTCATAAAAACGAATGTCTTCGGTGGCCAAAAGGGCGTTTTTAAGATGCTCTGGCAACTCCTGAAATGCAACTGGAGTTCGGTTTTCTTTGTAAAATTTACCAATAACCTTTCCGTCTGTAGAGATAATTTCTGTGGCAAGATTTTTTTCTGGATTTTCGAGACTTGTTTCGTCTGGAAGACTCCCAAAGACACCAAGCGAGGCCAATAAAAACAACAAAGCAACGGCCGCCACAACACTCAATAGCAAAAGCCAAAACAAGGTAACGATACTACCTTTTTTTTTGGTTTTCTTTTTTTTTCTGGTGGTTTTCTTTTGAGCCATGCTATGCTACTTTTTGTGTTAGGGCCTGAAAATATAAATACATTTTATTTGTTTAAAACAGTATCTGTTTGGCTCTCTTTTATTTGGATGGTTGCATATAAACTACTTTATAGTTTCAATACTATAGCCTATATCTGTAATTCCCTCAAGTTTGCTAACGCCTTGCGACTCCCCATTATTGCGCACTGCATGTGAAATATGCAGGGTGTAATTTCCTTTTTCACTAAACGCAAGGTTCTGTTTATAAAACAATTTATTTTCCTTGAAGTTTCCAATACCTGTTCCTAGCCAAGACCCATCTGGTCTTGCCATTTTATATTCTAGTGTGTCAACCACTTTTTTGCCATAAGGATGTTGCATTGAAACAATCAAAAACAGATTGCTAAAAGGGTACTTGTTGTTATTTCTTACAGTAATAAATGCATTATAAGTAGCTAAACTATCCAGCCTTGGCAGCTCAAAAATAGCAGGATCTTTTACCTGCCAACCCTCTGAGTTAATTGCCTTGGTGTCTGCAGTTACAGCGCTATTATTACAGGCAATAAAAAGCAGGGATAAAACACTTGCAAAAAAACAGTTATACATTACTTTTTAGGATTGTTGGGTTTATTGCGGTTGTTTCGGTTTTTATTTCTTGGATTTGGTTTGTTTCCTGCCCCAGGAGTTGCTCCCGTTTGTTTTTTATGTCTAGCGTTGGGCTGGGTTTGTTTTCCAGCTCCAGCGGCTACTGGTCTTCTAGAATTGCGCTTTTTCTTCTTTCTGCGCTGTGATGATTTTGGTTTGTCAAAACGGGTAAGACTGTCTTGACCCACTACATTACTGAAAAGCTCGGTGTTGTCAATCTTGGTTTCTATTTTATAATCTTCAAGGTTGGCAACGATATCCCCGCTTTTATTAAGGGCAATAATTTCATTAACGCGTTCTAGGGTTAATTCATGCCAATTCATTGCTTCTTTTTCATAGGCGAACCACAACAAGCCCTTGAAAATATCAGTTTTTTGACAAATAGCATTGCCTTTCTCTGTTTTGAGTTTAACATCACTTTTAGGGAAGGTTGCTAGTGTATCTATGTAGGTGTCCAGCTCAAAGTTTAAACAGCACTTTAATTTACCGCATTGACCTGCAAGTTTTTGAGGATTTAAAGAAAGTTGTTGGTATCTAGCCGCGGAGGTGTTTACAGACCTAAAATCTGTTAGCCAGGTAGAACAGCACAGTTCTCTACCGCAAGAACCAATACCGCCCAAGCGGGCTGCTTCTTGTCTAAAGCCCACTTGCTTCATTTCAATACGAGAATTAAACGTGCGTGCAAATTCTTTAATTAATTCTCTAAAATCTACGCGCTCCTCTGCGGTGTAATAAAAGATAACTTTAGAGGCATCTCCTTGAAACTCTACATCGCTAATTTTCATGCGCAGCCCTAGCCTAATTGCAATGACCCGAGAGCGTTTTTGGATATCTGCTTCACGATCTCTTACCTTTTGCCATATGTCAATATCTTTTTGTGTGGCTTTTCTATAAAGAATTGGCAGTTTGGTGGCGTCTGGATTTTCTTTTTTCTTTTTCATTTGTACGCGCACCAACTCACCAGCAAGGGTCACAATACCAATATCATGTCCAGATTCTGCTTGAGTGGCAACAATATCTCCAATGCTTAGGGAAAGATTTTCGTTGTTTTGATAAAAGTGTTTGCGTCCATTTTTAAAACGCACTTCAACTCCTGTATAAGGAGTCATATTTGCAGGAAGCGACATATTTGAAAGCCAATCAAACACCGTTAATTTGTTACAACCATCGGTCCCACAAGTACCATTGTTCTTGCAGCCTTTTGGTTGTCCATCGGCGCCAGAGGCACAGCTAGTACAGCCCATATTAATTATATATAGTGGAGTTTTGGAATTATTGTTTATTGACTTCCGTTAGACCTATGCGATCATCAACCTCATTGTTCAGTTACATCTTCACGGTGTTTGAATAAACAAATCATTAAAACCAAGAAACTCTCGAATGAATAAAACACTATTGTTTACAATGTAAAGGTATTAAATCTTACAGAATAAAAATTCAGAATTATAAACTACTTCTTAAATTGAAGCTTCTGAGATCTTCCCTTTTTAAATATTTTATTGCTTGCATGAGTTCCTTTGCGAAGTTCTTTTTGCTGCTCAAAGGGTAGCTGTATAATTTGATGACACTCATCACTACAGGTATGCTCCATTTTTTCAGCACAAACATCGCACTGAATAAACAACAAATGACATCCTTCATTAGCACAGTTTGTGTGGCTATCAAAAGGGCTCCCGCATTGATGGCAATTAGAAATAACATCTTCGCTAATGCGCTCGCTGCGTCTGTGATCAAAAACAAAGTTTTTTCCTAAAAATTTATTTTCTAATCCTTGATCTTTCACCTGGCGGGTGTATTCTATAATTCCACCCTCCAACTGAAATACATTTTTAAACCCTTTGTGTTTGTAATAGGCGCTGGCTTTTTCACAACGAATTCCTCCGGTGCAGTACATCACCAATTTTTTGTCTTCTTTATGATCTTGAAGGTCTTGCTCTATAACATCTAAAGAATCTCTAAAAGTGTCTACATCTGGAGTAAGGGCGTTTTTGAAATGTCCTATTTCACTTTCGTAATGATTGCGCATATCTACCAAAACAGTATCTGGATCTTCTATTAAATCGTTAAAGGTGTTGGCGTCTAAATGAACTCCTTTATTGGTGACGTCAAAGGTGGTGTCATTAAGCCCGTCTGCAACAATTTTATGTCGCACCTTGACTTTTAACTTTAAAAAAGATTTTAAGTCTTGCTCCACTGCAATGTTTAATCTACAATTTTCCAAAAAATAAATACCGTCTAAAAAGGCTTTAAATTCACTGAAATTTTTTCCCGGAACAGAAAGTTGTGCGTTTATTCCTTCTTTGGCTACATATATACGCCCCAAAACATCTAGGGCATCCCAAGCAATAAACAAATGATTTCTGAAAAGTTCTGGATTACCAATATGGGCATATTGATAAAAGGAAAGTGTTAAGCGTTCGTCTGCGGCTTGTTCTAGCAGAGCGGCTCTTTCTTTGGCACTTAGAGTATTGTACAGTTGCATGCTATACCAATGTTAAGGGTTAAAAAGAATAATATTCAAAAGTAGAAAAAAAGACACGCAAAGCAATATTAAATGGATTAAATACTTCTTTTTCATGAATATAGAGCAAGGAAACCTTCCAAAATTTGGAATGTTTCCAAATATTTGTATATTTGCATTGTTCAATTACTTAAAAGTACTTGTTCACAACCTTTAAAAAACAAGCAAGGTTTTAATTGTTTCAAGTAAAACGAAGGTTTATTTTTAACATCAAAATAAGACAAAAAAAACAGCATTATGGCAGATAAAGAGAAAGAGGCAAAATTAAAAGCACTAAAACTTACCCTGGATAAATTAGACAAAACATATGGTAAGGGAACCGTAATGAAAATGGGAGACCAAGCCATTGTTGATGTAGAGATAATACCCTCAGGATCATTGGGTCTTGATGTGGCCCTTGGCGTGGGTGGATATCCAAGAGGAAGGGTGATTGAGATCTATGGCCCAGAATCTTCGGGAAAAACAACACTAACAATTCATGCAATAGCAGAGGCACAAAAAAAGGGTGGTATTGCAGCTTTTATTGATGCAGAACACGCCTTTGACAGATACTATGCAGAGAGCCTTGGTGTAGATGTTGAAAATTTAATTATCTCTCAACCAGATAATGGAGAACAAGCCCTAGAAATTGCAGACAACCTAATACGTTCTGGAGCAATTGATATCATTGTTATTGATTCTGTGGCTGCTTTGACTCCAAAAAGTGAAATTGAAGGAGAAATGGGTGATAGTAAAATGGGATTACACGCCCGTTTAATGTCACAAGCATTAAGAAAACTAACTGGATCAATTTCTAAAACCAATTGTACGGTAATATTTATCAATCAATTGCGTGAAAAAATTGGTGTTATGTTTGGAAACCCAGAAACTACAACAGGTGGTAACGCCTTAAAGTTTTACGCATCTGTGCGTCTAGACATAAGACGATCTACTCAAATTAAAGACACTAACGGTAATGTTTTAGGAAATAAAACCAGGGTAAAGGTTGTAAAAAACAAAGTAGCTCCTCCCTTTAAGTTAGTTGAGTTTGACATCATGTACGGAAAAGGAATCTCTAAAGTTGGAGAAATCATTGATCTTGGTGTAGATTTTGAAATCATTAAAAAAGCAGGGTCTTGGTTTAGTTATGACGAAACCAAACTAGGTCAAGGTAGAGACGCGGTTAAAACATTACTACTAGACAACCCAGAACTTATGGAAGAACTAGAAATTAAAATAAAAGATTGTATCAAGGCCCTAGCGGGTGCATAAGTAATTCCTTAAGCACATCAAGAAATACTGTTGCTGTCTTGATTGGAGTGGTAAAAATGTTTTAAAACAGGGTTTGGTTTTGTATAAAACCAAACCCTGTTTTAATTTTAGTACCTTTTGCAGGTGTTAAACGTTTCCATTTTAGATAAGAACTTTTTTAAATTATGTTAAAAAGTTAATATTAAAATCTTTTTTAGGACGTTATAGTGGCGCTACTGTTTTACAAATAAAAAAAGACGCTACGCAACCCTCTTCACAATCAAGCATCTAGTTGGTGTAGAGGCCAATAATTTATAGCTTATTGTGTAAAACAATTGCGAACAAACCAAGGCAACTACATTTGACTTTAAACCAAATCATACAAGGCTGTAAAAAGAAGGACGCTAAGGCACAAGCAGAGCTCTACAAGCGCTACAGTGGAGTGTTGTACTCTATTTGTTTGCGATACTCTCCCAACAAGGTAGAGGCAGAAGACAACTTGCAGGATGCTTTTATTACTATTTTTAATAAAGCAGAACAGTTTAAAGAAAAAGGCTCTTTTGAGGGTTGGATAAAAAGAATAACTGTAAATACTGTGCTTCAAAAATATAGAAAACAAAAAGTGTTTACTATAACTGATGAAGCGCAAATTGAGGATACCGCCGACCAACAGGTTGTTGATAATGGCTTGCCCCTTGATTATTTACTCAGTATTATTCAAGAGCTGCCCCAGAGATACAGACTGGTGTTTACCATGTATGTTATGGATGGGTATTCTCATAAAGAAATTGGAGCCTTATTAGAAATTAGTGATGGAACCTCAAAGTCTAATTTAGCTAGAGCAAGAGGGATTTTAAAAACAAAAATTGACGACTATAACAAAGATAGTCTCTAGTACATAAAACCTTGCTGATAAAAACAGCAGACCTATGAAACAAAAAAAGAACATAGATCAACTCTTTAACGAGCGACTGGCAAATCACAAGCAGGCTCCCGGCTCTCATGTTTGGGATAATATTCAGGCGCGTCTAGAAAAAGACAAGAAAGATCGTGTTATTGCTATATGGTATAGAGTGGCAGGGGTTGCAGCAAGTTTGGTTTTGATTTTCTATTTAGCAGGTTCTTTAGGTGATACGCAAAGCAATAGTATTGTTGAGCAGCAACTAGATGTGAAAAGCGACAGCAACACAGTTCCAAAAATTAATAAAACACTTGAAATACGTTTGCCTGAATACAAATCTGGCATTACCTCCACAAATAAAGACGCGCAAAACAAGACAATTACACCACAGGTAAAAGAGAAAGACAATAACACTCCAAAAAAACAAATTATTGGCTTGACAAACCAAGAAAGCGCAGTAGCTAAAGGGACTATTAAAAAAGACCTCGTTGTGCCAACAAAAAATTTGACCCTAGCGGTTGTAAAACCAAAAAATCCACCTGTTGTTAAAGAAAATAAAGAAACAGTAACCAGCCCGGTGGTTGCCAATCCTAGCAGCGTCTCAGCAATAGCCGAGATAGAAAAGACCAACACGGCATCGGCAGAGAAAAAATCTATTTTTGATGCCATAAAAGAGCAAAAGCAACTGGAGTCTACAGAGGCTGTAGCCAAAAAAAGCGCCCAAGAAAATCTTTGGGAAATTACACCCAACATCGCTCCCGTATATTTCAATACCTTAAGTCAAGGATCATCAATAGATGCTAGCTTTGCAGACAACACCCAAAAGGGTGATGTAAATATAAGTTATGGTATTGGTGTGCGCTACGCGCTGAGTGATCGATTAAAAATTCGCTCTGGAATAAACAATGTGTCTCTTAGTTATAGTACATCAGATATAGAACTAGGTGATGGCCCGGTCTCGGCAGCATTAAGAAATATTGATTACAATAGAGAAGGTATTGTGGTAATCGCGCAAGATTTAGGCACATTTGCAAGTCAAAATCAAGACGGAACCTTTGGTGAAATAACTCCAAAATCAACAAACGGAGAAGCGTTTATAAATCAAAATATTAGCTATTACGAAGTGCCTTTAGAATTAAGCTACACGCTTTTTGACAGCGCTTTTGGCCTAGATGTCATAGGAGGGGTTAGCACACTTGTTTTAGGAGAAAACCAAGTATCTGTTACCGCAGGGAATTACAGTGAGGTTCTTGGGGCTGCAAACAACTTATCTAGCATCAGCTTTGCCTCTAACATAGGGCTTGGATTACATTATAAAATGTCTAGTAACCTTAGACTTAATGTTGAGCCTATGTTTAAATACCAGTTAAATCCATATACAGATTCTTCTGTGAGTTTTAAGCCATACTACCTTGGTGTATACACCGGGTTAAGTTTTAAGTTTTAGGAAACTTCAAAGCAAAAATAACTGTTGTTTTGAAGTGTTTTAATTGTTCTGTTTTGCCTTCTTGGGCAAACAACTTCACTAAAAATCATCTCATCGCCATGGGGTGATTTTTTATTTCATAAACTCTTTTACCTCAGCAAGAGCAATACTCAAAATAACAGGGGCAGCGCTATAACTTGCAATTTCGTGTTGATTGTAATGAAGTACCAGGCTGTCTTGACTAAAACCCAGGCTATTGGGCATGGTAAAAGTATTGCCATCAAACCAAAAGTAATTGGCATTAATGCTGCTTTGCTCCGGAATATTAAACGCTTTTCTAAATTTTGTTTCGGCAAATGCGCTTAGGGCATCATAGCGCTTAAAAAGGGTTTGATTTGTGAGCTTCTCCCCTGTTTTTATGTCAAAATTGATATACATAAGATCTTGATAGCCGTGTGCGCCCCCAGTGTATTTGTATTGCTTAAATTCTAAGGACAACAACAACTCGTCTCTGAAAGTCTCCGTTACCAGAGCCTCAACAAAATACTCGGCTGCCAAGTCTGGGAACTCTGCATGGTCACGCCAATAAGAATCCACAAATCCTTTTGCGGCTGCCTCTATGGTTAATGCCGTTGGCTCTTTTGATGGGTCCTCCAGATACAGCGATGCGGCAATAAAAGAATTTATAGCCGTATTTAATTCTATTTCACGATTGTTCTGGGGGGCATACAAGAGATAGTCAATAGCAATATTTGGGCAATCTCTAGAGGCGCAACTAGGTAAATCCCCTTGAGAGAAAGAGCGTGGCTGTGGCTGAAATAACTCTGTGGTACAACCACAAAAAACCACCACCAAAAAGAACAAACACCAAAATCTTAAGTTCATTTCACAAAATTACTACGGTATTTTTAACCCTAGAGAAGGACAAAAATTATTTATAAAAGTTCATTTCATCCATATACTGCCAAACATTTTCGGGCAATAGAGGCCGGATATTTTTTTGATTTTTGATTCCGTTTCTAATAGCCGTAGAAGATATCTCCATGATCGGGGCTGATACTTTGGTTATATTAGGATGGTTCTCAAACAAAGCAATTGCTTTGTTTGGGCTCAATCTAGGATAGACAAACAGCTCGTATCTAGAGAGTATTACCTCGTAGTTTTTCCACTTATGGAAACTCTTAAGGTTGTCTTCTCCCATAATTAGACAAAATTTCTGCCCTGGGTGCTTTTCTTCTAAAAAAGCCAAGGTATTGACCGTGTAATTGGGCTGGGGCAAATCAAACTCGATGCCGCTTGACTTGATTTTGGGATACTCCTCTAAGGCAATATCAACCATCATTAGGCGGTGATTGTCCTCTAGTAAAGAGCTTTTCTTCTTATGAGGGTTGTGAGGCGTTACAACCATCCACACCTGGTCTAAATCACTAAACTCTACCATGTGATTGGCAATGGCCAAGTGACCCACATGAATAGGATTAAAAGTGCCAAAATAAAGTCCTATTTTTTTTGAACCTGTCATTTATTCTTCTTCTGAAATACTATGAGGATTATCTAATGCAGCTGCGTTTATAAATGGTTTAGCGATATGGCTAGATACCAACTTGGTTGCTTCTTGTAAAGCGTGCTCTAGGGTGTCATTTAAAATAATCTGATCAAACCTAGGGGCCGTTGCCATCTCTACAGAGGCTTTGGCAATGCGCATATTTATTTTCTCATCACTTTCTGTTTTGCGGTTTTTGAGCCTTATTTTTAACTCCTCTACACTAGGAGGCTCTACAAAAACAGCTAGGGTTCTCTCAGGAAACTTTCTTTTAATTCGTAGCCCGCCAACTACATCAATATCAAAAATAACATTCTTCCCCATGGCCCAAATACGCTCTATTTCACTATTTAAAGTGCCATAAAAATTATCACGGTACACTTCTTCCCATTCTAAAAAGTTGTCTTGCTTCATGTGAGATTTAAAGTCAGAAAGACTTAAAAAATAATATTCTTTGCCGTGCTGCTCTTCCCCGCGAGGCTCCCGAGAGGTAGCAGAGACCGAAAACTCTAGGTTTAAGTCCTGTTGTTTTAATAAATGCTGCACAATGGTTGTTTTCCCACTTCCAGAGGGGGCAGAAAACACAATTAACTTTCCTCCTATAGCCATTATAATACGTTTAAAGCTTGTTCTTTTATTTTCTCTAACTCATCTTTCATCTGAACCACCAATTGTTGCATTGGGGCAAAATTACTCTTACTACCAATTGTATTGATTTCACGACCAATTTCTTGAGTAATAAAACCTAGTTTTTTACCATTGCTGTCTTTACTGTGAATGGCCTCTTTAAAATAACTTAAATGATTCTCTAGACGCACTTTTTCTTCTGTGATATCGTATTTTTCTAGATAATATATCAGCTCTTGTTCAAACCTGTTTTCGTCCACTTTTTCTTTAAGTTCACTTACTGCGCTGCGTAGGCGCAGTTTCACGCTCTCAATGCGCTGACTGTCTATTATTAAAACCTCTTGCAGGTGCTTACCAATAATAGAAATGCGTTGCAAAAAGTCATTTTTTAAAACCTCTCCCTCATCTGTCCTGTAAATGTTTATTTCAACTAAGGCGCGGGTTACCGCCTTTAAAATTTCAGAAAACTCATCTTCGTCAATCTCTTCTCGCTCTGTCTTTAGAGCGTCTGGCATTTTAACGGCCATCTTTAAAAGCTCTATTTGATCTGCAGCAACAACCACAGAGAGTTGCTTCATGTATTGCCTTAGGGTAGTTTCGTTGATCTTGGTGGCTGTTTGTTCTCCCGTAGATTCAACAAACAAGTTCAAATCTATTTTTCCTCGCGTAAGCCCTGATGCTAACAATTTACGAATGTTTAGCTCTTTTTGTCTATATGCAGACGGAACCCGAGTGTTTAAATCTAAACTTTTGCTGTTAAGAGATTTAATTTCTACGGTTATTTTTTTGGTTGGCAATTGTATCACGTGCTTGCCGTACCCTGTCATGGATTGAATCATGGGTTGTATTTAATATTGTATTAATAGGATGTCAAAGGTACACAAATCATCAGTGCTTTGTATATTCTCTCTAGTCTAAGGGATTTCCTTGTGCGTCAAAACGGGTCTTTAAATGTTTTTCTGTAGCATACAGTACGTAGAGCAGTAACAGGGTGTTTGTAACGATGGTAATTAACACGTTTAATTGTGGATACAAAAAGTAAAACACCACAGGAATAAAAAAACTATATAAAGAGATGTTGAAAAAAACCAAAGAGGAGTATTTATTGGCTGCATCCCAAGTGACCTGGTTTTTCATAGACTTTTGAGTTCTATAGCCGTACAAGTGATTTATTTTTTTTGGCGGAAATTTTTTAAGCAACCACGCAAGTAGCAGCATAAAAACGCAGTAGCCAAGAGCTATGTATAACTGGTTTTGATCTGTATATTGGTTTGATATCATAGCATAGAATTTAAAAAATCTAACACGCGAACCTCAGAGTAATACTCGGCATTTGTAACATGAAATCCAACATGACCTCCAGTGTCTGGAACTTCAAGATAGATATTTTCGTGTTGTTTTGCAAGCTCAAAAGGATAGCACGCGGGTGCCAAAAAGCTGTCGTTGGCGGCATTTAATATGAGTACGGGTTTTTTTATGTTGGGCAGGAACGCTTTGGCGCTACTTTTTTGATAGTATTGTTCCGCATTTTTAAAGCCATGCGCAGGAGCGGTATATGTGTTATCAAAATCAAGTAGCGTTTTTACTTGATTGAGTTTTTCTTTAGACATCAACCCGGGAAATAATTTCATTTTTCGTTTGTACTTTTTACGCAAGTCTTTCAAGAAAACAAGGGAGTATGGCTTGTTGGTTTTTGTCATCAAAGAGTCTAAGGAAGACTGCAAATCAATTGGGGCAGAGATCGCAATTCCTGCAACAATTTTGTGTGATACCTCTCTTGGTTCTCCAAGATATTTTAACAGCAAATTTCCTCCCAAACTAAAGCCTACAAGTGCAATATTTGTGTACTGCTCTTGAGTGAGTATGTGGTCTATAAGTTCAGATAAATCCTGGGTACGACCACTGTTGTAGGATAGGTACAGGCGATTTTCTTCGCCGCTACACCCTCGATGATTCATCGCGGCCACATCCCAGCCGCCTTGAATTAGGGCTTTGGCCTGCCCCTGCATATACACCCTTTGGGCATCTCCCTCAAGACCGTGTAACAGAATGGCTACTTTTTTACTTTTATCTCCTGTAGTGTTGTGATAGCTCCAGTCTATGTCCACAAAATCGCCATCGGTGAGTTCTAGCCGTTTTCTTACCTGAGCTACCTTAGGAATGGGACGTAATTTGGCAGAATAAATAGTAGAAAAATGCCCGCTTTTAAAAAGGCCTTTGGCTTTATACCCGGAGCTAATAATTGGCATGAATTCAGTGGTTGTAAAAGGGGTTACATGAATCTCAAAATTACTAAACTTTTAACACATCTTAAGGGTGCAAAACAATACATTGAAAGTAAATCTCCATTATAAGAAAGGCTATTGGTATCTTTGGGGCTGTAAAAGACTTATGGTTAAATTAACAGCCTAATTATGACTTTTACTCATCTTATTATATGAAACAACTTATCACCAAATCTATCGGCTTTTTTTTAAACGCTGCGGCTGTTATTGCACCTGGCTGGGCTGCAAATTTTGCTTTTAATTTACTGTGCAAGGTGCGCAGAGCTAGCATTTCAGAAAAAGGAAAAGCGTTTTTTGAAAAGGCAACACAACACACTCTTTTACTTGAGAAAAACACCGCTGTACTTCACAAATGGGGTAGTGGTCCAAAAAATATTCTTTTCTTACACGGCTGGGAGAGCAATTCACAACGCTGGTTGCCATACTATAATATGCTTGAAAAAGAAAAATACACCATCTACGCCCTTGATGCGCCGGGGCATGGTATGTCTGGAGGAGACAAGCTCAATGTAGAGGTGTTTAGGCAGGCTATTGAAGCTGCTTTAGCGCGCATCGGGCCCATAGACACTATAATTGGGCATTCCCTTAGTAACACCGCCGTTGGGTATTGTTATATTATGAATCCAAATGTTGATGTCAAAAAATTTATTGTAATGGGAGCAGCCTCTGGTATGGACGCTGTCTTTACATATTTTAAAGAAATACTTGGGCTCTCAATACGTTCGGTGGCTAATTTAAGTAAAAAGGTAAATACCATTTTTAAAATACCTCATCAGGAAGTTAAATTAATGTCTTTTTTAGACAAAGTAACCCAGCCGGTGCTAGTTATTCATGATAAAAACGATGCAGTTACCCCTTTTAAGCCTATCGAAAATGTCTTAAAAAAGCATCCTAAAATAAACACATATATTACCTGTGGGCTAAAGCATGATTTAAAAGCAGAAGAGGTTTATGCTAAAGTAATTGCCTTTATTGATAGCTAGCCAAACAGTAACAAGACAAAAAAAAGAACATGTATTTAAAAGAGTTTGAAATTAGATGGAATGACATTGACGCCAATCGGCATTTAGCCAATAGTGCCTATATAAATTTTATGAGCCACACCCGCCTGAGTTACATGCTTGAAAATGGTTTTGGACAGGCAAATATGGTTGCCAATAATATTGGCCCTGTTGTATTTTATGAGCATATGTTTTATTTTAAAGAGGTGTTTCCAGGAAACCCAATCACGGTAAGTTTGGCCCTTAAGGGCATAAGTGAAGACGGAATGTATTTTTCATTTGAGCACAACTTCTTTGACCATACGGGTAAAAATATTGCGCGGTGTGAAATGATGGGCGGATGGATTGATCTGGCCAAACGAAAACTTAGAAGCCTTCCAGACTCCCTTTTTAATAGTCTTAGCGGTCTAGAAAAAACATCCGATTTTTACACCATTACAAAAGAGCATACGCGCAAGCACGGGCAAATCCCTAAAGATTTAAAATAGTAGCGCAAATGAGGTTATACCGCCTTACTAATTTGGTTTTTTGATTTTTTCCGGGTTGCTAGATACACCCCTAAAAAGATAAGTGTGGCCGCAAGCACTCTAATGGTCGTAAGGGTGTCTGCCCCTGTAAAAACCGCAAATACTGTCGCAATTAAGGGTTGCAGATACATAAATACACCTAAAACAGAAGGGCTTAACTGCTTTAAAGCATATATATTAAATAAATAGGTGAGAACCGTTGTGCCAACAACTACAAAAGCCAGTTGCCCTATTGTTTCATACTTAAGATCTAGCCAGTCTACCCTTACAAACTCCTGGTAACCAATAGGAATGTTTATTATAGCGGCAAACAAGAAAAAGAACTTCATAAGCGTGATGGCGCTATACTTTGCTGTAAGTGGTTTTACAATTATTAAGTAGATTGAGTAGGAAGCTGCGTTAACCAAAAACAACATATTTCCTAAGGGTATGTTTGGAGCGTTGGGTTGTGTTTTTTCGCCAAATAAAATAAGCGCTAAGGCTCCGGCCAATCCAAGGGCAATACCTACGGCTTTAATTAACGTAATGCGCTCTTTTAAAAACACCCCAGACAACACTAGTAACAAGACGGGGGCAATAGTAATAACAACGCTACTATTAATGGGGGTGGATAGGCTTAGGCCTTTAAAAAACATCGTCATATTTAACACCATACCAAAAAAGGCGCAGGCTATAATACGCATCCAATCCTTGGTTTGGATGGTTTCTTTTTTATAAAAAAGTCCTAAAGCCCAAAAAATAACCGCTGCGCCACCAACTCTTAAAAGTATAAACCCATAAGGAGAAATAACAGAGGGCATCAGGCCTTTTGCTATAGTATGGTTAATGCCATAAATAAAGCTTGCGGCAAAGGCTGCAATAATGGCAAGAAGCCTTGGACTCATCATTTGTTTTGAAGTGATGTTTTAGCCTGTGCAACTACTTTTTTGCTATTGCCAATAAAGATTTGTTCTTGGTTTACAATAACCGGTCGCTTTAAAAAAGTATAGTGCTCAAGTATCAAGCTTTTATAATCTTCCTCGCTAAGTGTTTGCTCTTTCAAAGCTCTCTCTTTGTAGAGTCTAGCGCGTTTACTAAAAAGTGCTTGATAGCTACCCGAAAGATCCTTGAGGGCCTCCAGTTGTTTTACGTCTATGTGCCTGTTTTTAATGTCTTGAAAAACAAACGCATTAGAAGGCTCAAGTTCCTTGATAATTCTTTTGCAAGTGTCACAGGTAGAAAGATGGTATATTTTTTGCATAACCGACGATTTTTTGTGTTTAAACTTAGGGTCAGAGTTCTTATTTTATCTTCACAGATTTTAAAATAGATTCTAGCTCCAATTGCAAATCTCTTTTTGAACTTGACGGAGCATAGGTAAACCCCTCTAGAATAAGATACCTGTTATTTAGGGTGTCCTTAATAGCATAATTAACAAAGGGACCTGCCATCCATTGGTTTTTTATTTCCCAGGTTCCTTTGGTTTCAAAAGCAAATTTAGCGTCTATGGTTGTTGATGTTATATAAGGGGGGTAGGCTTCTTCTGTAATAAATATATCTCCATCCTCAACAGGTAGTTGTTTACCGGCTACATCATCTCTCATTTTAATAATTTCCTGAAGAGCTGTGCTGTCTTGAGGTATTGTATTTATTGGCACTTGGTAGATAATAATATTGGTGTGTCCAGATTTAAGTTCTTTGCGTATCCAATAAAAATCTGGCTCAGATTTGGCGATGTGATACGCAGAGGGTATCTCTAGAGTGAGCCCAAAGGCGGAAGGCAAGGAGTCTAGTCTTAGCTTTGATTTTTTAGTCCGCCTTTGCCTTTCTTTAATTTCTGAAAGCTTAAACTCTTTTATAATTTTAGGGGCGTTTTTTTTAATTAAAGCAATTAATTTCTCTTGAGATGATGCTGTTATAAAAACGCCTGTTTGAGGTTTTGCGAACGGGTTTTTGCGAATCACTAAGGTGTCTTTTTCTGCAATAGTAAGGTGTAGAAAAAGGCGCGAGGTTTTTGCAAATCCACTAAAAACCTCTAGAGGTATTTGTCTTATAGAAAACAGAGGTTCGTCTTGGGGAAGCCCGGGGGTAGGAGCGGCTAGACTGGTAAGAACTTGATCGCCAACAGGGCCGTTCCAAAATATGTTGGGCGTCACAACTTGCAGGGAGTTAATAGTACCTACAGAAGGTTTTTTGTACTTTATAGTGGTGTTTGTTGTGTCTCCACAAGCAACCAAAGCAATAAACGAAAGAAAGAAAATATAGATAGGTTTCATACAAAATTATTAACTGGTTACTATAGAATTTTAAGTTCCATGCCTGGGCTTAATTTGACGCTTTTAAGGTCATTTTCCTTTTTAATATCGGCCACGCTTACCCCTGGGTATTGCTGCGCGATACTCCAAAGAGAATCACCTTTTTTTACGGTGTATATTTTGGTGTTTTGGCTCTTGTTAGCTTGTTTTTTTATAGCAACACTTGGTATTTTCCTTGGGAATATCACCAAACGCTTACCGATTTTTAAATTATTGTTTCTAAGGCTATTCCATCTTTTTATCTGGCTTATCCTCACGCCAAACTTGGCGGCAATTTTACCTAAATAATCTCCGCTTTGTACCTTGTAATATGTTTTTTTATCTAAGTTATTTAGTTCTGGCAGGGGCTTTTCTCTTTTATTAAATGCATGGGTAGCATATGCATATATGGTATCTTGGTTTGCAACAAAAAGACCTAATTTATCTACAGGCAATCGCAATGTATAGTTCTGGTTTTTAACAACAGGTATAATACCCAACTTATATTGTGGATTTAAAAACGTTACTTCTGCAAGATTAATGTCTGTGAGGTGGGCCACATGGGCTAGGGCAATTTGTTTTTTTACCTCAATGGTGTCTGTTGCTATGTAAGGGATTCTTGGCCCGTCACTTTTAAAGCCGTGCTGTTCTGAGTACTCAAAAATATACATTGTTGCTAAAAATGCCGGGACATACCCTGCGGTTTCTCGCGGAAGATGTTGTCGTATGTTCCAGTAATTTATGCGTCCTCCAGATCTTCTAATGGCCTTAGAAACATTTCCTGGACCAGAATTATATGCTGCCAAAGCCAAATCCCAATCACCAAGGCTTTTGTAAAGCGATTTCAAGTATTTACAAGCAGCCTGGGTTGCTTTTAAGGGGTCACTCCTGTCATCCACATAACTATTAACGTTTAGACCAAACATTTTACCAGTACTAAACATAAACTGCCAAAGTCCAGTAGCGCCAACTCTAGAGGTTGCCGTTGGGCGCAAGGCTGACTCTACAATTGCAAGGTATTTAAGCTCCAAGGGTATGTTGTAGTTGTCTAAGGCCTGTTCAAACATTGGGAAATAATAGTCACTCAGCGCCATGAGTCTGCCCATGGTTGAGCGGCGGTTCTTGAGGTAGTTTTTAATAACGCTCTCTAGTGCAGGATTGTACTCCACATTAAAAGGTGTTCTGCTATTTATCTCAGCCAAGCGGGCTTTTAAGGTGTCTGTCGGAAGCTCAACATACTCCACGGGCTCATAGGTCATCGTGGTGATGCTGCCATAAATCTGCTCGAACATATCGTTGCTATACAGCTCTTCAAGCCAAAGGCTGTCATAGCGCCTTGCCAGGGCCATGTCTTGGAGTTTGTTTTTTGTGCTGTCTGGCAAAATCTTCACTGCTAAAGTATCCAGAGAGTTTACAAGCACGTCATTGTCTTGTCTTGTGTCTTTTACTGGTGTTTTGCTAGGTTGTAAAGAATCTTGGGTTGGTTTAAATGCAGAGCCTTGCCGCTTGTTTTGACCGCCAACCAAAGAGTCTTGGCTATACCCAAAAGCGCACATTAGCAAAACAATATAATAAAAGAGGTGTTTCATATATATATAGCAACGCAATTATGCTGCAAAAATTTTACTCAAAAATAAGCAATTCAGACACCTGTGTGGTGATTTCCCAAAAAAGCAATAGCCCTGTAAAGGACTGCTTGATGTTTAGTCAAGTATTGCTTGTATTCCAGGAAGTATTTTACCTTCAAGCATCTCAAGCATGGCGCCGCCTCCTGTAGAAACATAGCTTACTTTTTTACTTAGGTTAAACTGCTTTACCGCGGCAACAGAGTCTCCTCCTCCAACAAGAGAAAAAGCTCCTTGCTCTGTTGCACTTGCTATAGCATTTCCTAAAGAGATGGTGCCTTTAGAAAAAAGCTCCATTTCAAAAACGCCTACAGGACCATTCCATAAAATTGTCTTTGATTTTGAAATCACATTTGCAAAATTGCTGTTTGACTGAGGTCCAGAATCTAGGCCCATCCAGCCATCAGGTATTTGGGTAATAGGGCTTATTTGTGTGTTGGCTTTTTCAGAAAATTGATCTGCAGCAATAACATCTACAGGCAAGTGAATTTCTACCGCCTTTTCTTCGGCTAATTTTAAAATTTGTAGTGCAAGAGCTTGTTTGTCATTCTCCACTAAAGAGTTGCCTATATTTCCTCCTTGGGCCTTAATAAATGTAAAGGCCATACCACCACCAATAATAAGGTGGTCAATTTTATCTAAGATATTCTCTATTACTGTTATTTTTGAGGATACTTTTGCTCCTCCAATAACTGCGGTAACTGGTTTTTGGCTATCTCCTAATACTTTTTCAAGATTGTATATTTCTGAAGCTAATAAAGCGCCAAAACATTTGTCTTTTGGGAAGTGTTCTGTGATAATTGCCGTTGATGCATGCGCCCTATGTGCGCTACCAAAAGCGTCGTTTACATAAATATCTCCAAGCCTGGAGAGTCTTTTAGCAAATTCAGGATCCCCGGCTGTTTCCTCTTTATAATATCTTACATTTTCTAATAACAACACCTCGCCCGGTTTAAGGTTGGCTACTGCAGTTTCTGCGATATCTCCTACGCAATCAGGAGCAAATAAAACCGGTACGCCTAATGCTTTGCTTGCCGCCTCAACGATGTGTTGCAATGAAAAGGCTAGCTCTTTGTTTTTGGGTCTTCCTAGGTGAGACATTAATACGCAGCTACCGCCATCTGTCAATATTTTTTCAATAGTTGGTTTGGCTGCCTCTATTCTGGTGGCATCTGTGACAACAAATTCTTTGTTTAGGGGCACATTAAAATCTACCCTTATTAGTGCTTTTTTGTCTTTAAAATTAATGTCTTGTATTGTTTTCATGGTTGGTCTTTAATGGGGCAAATATACGGATTTTGGTGGCAAGTAAAACTAGATTTTTCTAGCAGTGGTGTTTGTAATATTTACCTACATTTGCAGATGCTTTTTTCTAACACGCTAGGCCAAACACACATTAAAAACCATTTGCTAAAAAGCATAGAAAATGGTAGAATTCCTCACGCTCAACTCTTTGTGGGTAAAACAGGTAGTGGTGTATTGCCTATAGCCCTGGCTTATGCCCAGGCTATTTTATCTAGCAATCACCCCGTTGGATCAAAAGCACATGAAAACTGCATGAGTAAAGTGGCAAATCTTGCTCATCCAGATTTGCATTTTGTGTTTCCCGTAAACACGAACGAGAAGATTAAAAAACACCCTTTTTCTGCGTTATTTATGGAAGACTGGAGGGCCTTTGTTTCACAAAACCCGTATGGATCTTTGTATGATTGGTTGGCGTTTTTAGGTATAGAGAAAAAGCAAGGAAACATCAATGTGGATGAGGCAAAGCAAATGCTTAAAACCTTGTCTTTAAAGGCCTATGAAGGTGGTCACAAAATCATGATTATTTGGATGGCAGATAAAATGAATACCGCCTGTGCAAACAAGATTTTAAAACTAGTAGAAGAGCCGCCACAGAAAACAGTTCTTTTGCTATTAACGGCAAATGAACAACAGATCCTAGGAACCATACAATCAAGGTGTCAAAAACTACATTTTCCGCTTCTTTCGGAGGAAGTTATTTCTAGTCAACTTACTGAAAGTAAGGGGGTTGAAACAAAAAAAGCAAAAAAAATAAGTAGTTTGTCTAATGGAGATTATCACCAAGCCTTAAACCTGTTGAACAACCTGGGTGATGATGCTATTTTCGAAAATTGGTTTGTTGATTGGGTGCGCACCGCATTTAAGGCTAAAGGGAACAAAGACTCTATCAACGCGCTTATTTCATGGAGTGAAGAAATTGCAAAGCAGGGTAGGGAAACACAAAAAAAATTCTTGGGATATTGCCAAGAAACTTTCAGGCAAGCATTACTTAAAAACTACAAAGCAGACAGCTTGCTTTTCTTTGATGCGCCTAATACAAAGTTCTCTATTGAGAAATTTGCTCCTTTTATACATCAAAATAATATTTTTGAAATTTCTGAAGCCTTAGAAATTGCCTCTTACCATATTGAAAGAAATGGAAATGCTAAAATTATTTTTACAGATCTCTCTATTAAACTCACGCGGCTTTTACATGCCAAGGCATAATACAATTCACAATAAGTGTTCTCTATTGCTTTTGTTTAGGTGTATTTAATTTATCTATTAAAAACAGGCTTAAATAAAGCGTTTTAATGGGGGTTTAGAAAAACCTCGTGCAAATACATGTTTTAAGTGTTTTAATCACGCCTACATGAGCTAAAAGTGGTTTTACTCTTTTTTAAAGCAATATATAAGCGACGAATGCTCTTTAGTTTTTAGCGCCCTTATGTTTGACCACAAACCAATCCATAATGCTTTAATGGAGAACGTGTTTCCGGTTTTGTATTTTTCTGACAGAAGGCTTACGTAAAATGAGTCAAAAACCATCGGCCTGGTTTTAAGTAGCTTCATGTTTTTTGAAAATAGCTTTCTCATCCCTTTTTGAGAAAAATGCCATAAATGTCTTGGCACGTCATAAGCCGCCCAGAAACCTTTATAATGTTTTGCATCATAAGAATTATAATTTGGAACCGCGACAATTAAAACCCCTTTTGGCTTCAATAGTTTTTGAATTGCTGTGATGGTCTTTTCTAAATCTGGAAGGTGCTCTAGAACGTGCCAAAGTGTTACAACATCAAATTGCTGGCCTTTAAACTCTTCAATGCTTTGGTGGAGAGAGATGTTTTTTTGGGCAGCGATTTCTCTAGCTTTTTCACTAGGCTCAACCCCGAATACTTCCCAGGAATTTTGTTTTATAATCTCACAAAATGCTCCGGTGCCTGCTCCAATGTCCAAAAGAGTGCCCCTTTGGTTTGACAGCTTATTAACTAGGTTCCTTTTGTTTTTTAAAGACCATTTTTGCACCATAGCGTACAAAAAAGGAACAAGCCCTTTTTGTGTGTTTGAGTGAGAAATATACGCTTGGCTTTCGTAATAACTCGCTAAGTGCTCAGGTGCTGGCTGGGGTGTTGTTATTAATATCTCTTTAGAAGAGTCTAGCACCAAATCAAAGGCTTCTTGAGATTTGAAATAATCTTTGGTTGATATATATATGGAGCCTTTTGGAGTCTTCAAATGAAATTATTAGCGTTTTAAAATTGGTTGTTCCACGTGGAACAAGGTTGTTATCTACCCATATATACGAGCATTACAGAGATGTCGTTTGGTGAAACGCCGCTAATGCGGGAAGCCTGTGAAACCGTTACTGGTTTTATGGCGCTTAACTTTTCTTTCGCCTCGTAAGACAAAGATTTTAATTTTGAATAATCAAAACCCTCTGGTATTTTAATGCCCTCTAACCTGTTTAGTTTGTCTGCATTGTTTTTCTCTTTAGCAATATATCCTGCGTATTTGATCTGTATTTCTGTTTGTTGAAGGACCTCATGATCCAGATCGTGTTGAGTGATGTAGGAAGATACAAAGTCAATTTTTTGCATATCCTGCATTGTTATATTTGGCCTAGAAAGTGGTTTAAAAAGTTTGTCACTCTGCTTTACTGTTGCCGAATCTTTTGCTTGCAAAATAGGGTTTATAAGCTCTGGGGTAACGCTGCTTTGTTTGAAAAAATCAACAAAAGCTTCACTTTTCTGCTTTTTTTCTTCCATTAATCTAAGTCGCTCGTCGCTAGCTAGACCAATATTGTGAGACATGGGTGTAAGCCTAAAATCTGCATTATCTTGTCTAAGCAAAGTTCTGTATTCTGCGCGAGAAGTAAACATTCTGTAAGGTTCTTCTGTGCCTTTTGTAATTAAATCATCAATCAATACACCTATATAGGCTTCGTTTCTTTTTATAATAAGTGGCTCCTGCTCACGCACTTGCAGGTGTGCATTTATTCCTGCCATAAGCCCTTGAGAAGCGGCTTCTTCATAACCGGTTGTGCCATTAATTTGACCGGCAAAAAACAGGCCTTTAATATTTTTTGTTTCTAGGGTATGCCTAAGTTGTGTTGGTGGGAAATAATCATATTCAATAGCATATCCCGGTCTAAAAAACTTAACATTTTCAAAGCCCTTCACGCCTCTTAAGGCTTTAAACTGAACATCTTCTGGTAATGAGGTAGAAAACCCATTGACATAATACTCAACGGTGTCCCAGCCTTCGGGCTCCACAAATAATTGATGCGAGTCTTTATCTGCAAAACGATTAATTTTATCTTCTATGGAAGGACAATACCTTGGTCCAACACTATTAATGGCTCCGTTAAACATTGGAGAACGATCAAACCCTTCTCGAAGCAAATCATGAACCTCTAAACTAGTGTGGCTCATATGGCAATCGCGCTGATGGGTGAGTGGTTTTGTGCTTTTTAAATAAGAAAATTTCTCTGGAGACACATCTCCTGGCTGCACAATCATCTTAGAAAAATCAAGTGATCTACCATCAACCCTTGGGGGTGTACCTGTCTTCATCCTGCCAGACTCAAAACCAAGGTCAACCAATTCTTTAGTTATTCCGTGGGCAGCTCTTTCTCCGGCTCTTCCTCCTCCAAATTGTTTTTCTCCTATATGTATCAAGCCGTTTAAAAACGTTCCGTTGGTAAGCACAACTGTTTTGGCCCGAACCTCAATTCCTAGTGAGGTTTTTACACCCACAATTTTTTCTCCTTCAACCAAAATACCAGACACCATTTCTTGATAGAAATCTAAGTTTTTAGTTCCCTCTAGCATCAACCTCCAAGCCTCTGCAAATCTCATTCTATCACTCTGCACTCTTGGGCTCCACATAGCAGGGCCTTTAGACTTGTTAAGCATTTTAAATTGTATAGCTGTATTGTCACTTACAATACCACTGTAACCTCCAAGGGCATCTATCTCTCTTACGATCTGACCCTTTGCAATACCACCCATGGCAGGATTACAAGACATTTGTCCAATGTTTTGTAGGTTCATTGTTATGAGTAGGGTTTTTGACCCAAGGTTGGCTGCGGCTGCGGCTGCTTCAGAGCCAGCATGACCACCACCCACTACAATAACATCGTATTCTTTTTCAAACATTTTTAATTGTTTTTTATTGATTGTTCCACGTGGAACAACGCAAGGGCACTAAAGCGGGCGCAAAGATAGTTAATTATCTTATAGTCAAATAGTTAAATGTCTAATTTATTGATTTTCAGGAGGCTAGACAAATGTTCGGCGGTTTAAGGCCTTGTTTTCCATGCGTGTCATGGTATCTTGCTCTTGTTTGCTCTTGTCTTTATAGCCGCAAAAATGTAGCACCCCATGAATTATCACCCGATGCAGCTCTTCTAGAAAAGCAACTCGGTAGGTGCTTGCGTTTTCTTTAACCCGTTCTATAGAAATATAAATCTCTCCATGAATTTGCTTGCCTAGTGAATTGTCAAAACTTATAATATCTGTAAGGGTGTCGTGGTTTAAAAACTGCACATTTAACTTATGAAGGTAGGCGTCGTCACAAAACACATAGGTAAGATCTCCAGGCTGGTGGTTTTCTTGTAAGATTGTTTCAGAAATCCAGTGGCTAAGCGACTTTGGGTTTTCAATCTTAAAATCTGTTTCTGAGTAGAATTCAATCATTGGATTTCTTAAAATAGGATTGCACCTTTTCTTTGTACTCTTGTCGCAAAGGAAGTGATTCTTTGTTTAAAATTTCAGTAGTATTGAAGTATTTTTTTATTTCATCTGCAGACAAACGCAGGGTGTTGGTATAAGTCTTGCTGTTGCTTATAGATTCGCGCCTGGATTCTTGGCCTTGTTTTAAATCTGCCTCTTTTAATTTTAACAGCTCATACTGCAGGCTAAGCATTTTCTCTAAAGTGCGCTGGTTAAAGCCTTTGTCTAACAGCTGTTGCTCTATGGTTTGCATCTTTTTTATTAAATCTCCACCCAGACCCTCAAGACCTAATTTACTAAGCCTGTCTTCTAGGTCTTGACGAAGTTGTTGTTGCTGTTTGTAAATCTCAAATAGCTCGGCATCATTGTTTTCGCTTTGATTTGACTGGGAGGCGTTCCCTTGTTTTGATGAGCTACCACTACTGCCTTGGCCTTGGCCCTCACCTTGGCCTTCTCCTTGGCCTTCTCCTTCTCCTTGGCCTTCTCCTTGGCCTTCTCCTTCTCCTTCTCCTTCGCCTTCTCCTTCGCCTTCTTCTCCTTCTTGGCCTTCTCCTTCACCTTTTTCGCCCATGCCTTCTTGCATTTTTTCTCCAAGGCTCTTTTGCTTTTCAATAATGTCGGGAAGCTGAAAGCCCTCTCCTTGACCCTGGCCAGGTTTTGGCATTCCTTGCTTGCCGCTTCCGGAGCCTTGACCCATTTGTTGTTGTTGCATGCTAGTGAGCATATTGGTGAGTAGATTTGCCAAGTCATTGGTGCTGGTAACCGCGTATTGCTGAGAACCAACACCTTGAGATATCTGGTTCTCTGCCAGGCGCTCCATTGCCTTTTTTAGATTGTAATGAACCTGTGTCACAGACTCATTTATTTTCTGACCAATAAGGGGTTGGCGCAGTGAAAGAGAGAACAAACTATCGTCTATGTGTTGAAAATTTTGCTTTAAATCGTTTTGAGTGTTTAAACGTTTTCCAAATAGAGGATTTCCGTATTGTGTGAGTTTAAAAGCCTCCATTAGAGCTTCTTGCCTAAAGGAAAAAACTACCAGGTTGTCAAGAATTTGACGCAACATAGCCACATCCTCCTCGATTTGCTCTGCTTGAGATCCAGATAAGGCCATCATCATTTGTTGGCCCATTTCTTGCATCTTTTTTCCAGCCTTTTTTTGGTTTTCTTTGGCGCCAGCTTTGTTTTGTTTCTCAAGTTTTTGAGTTGCTTGTTGCTGCTGCTGCTCTACCACTTTTTCACCCACCTTGTCTTGTGGAAGCTCCATGGGTGCTTTTAATTTTTGGTTTTCTTTTTTTAACTCTTCAAGATCTTTCTGGTATTTCTCAAATTTTTCATTGATTTTTTCTTGCGCCTTTGTGGTGTTCTGCTCCTGGGGTTTTTCTGCAAGTTTACGCTGCTCTTCTCCTAGCTTATAAAGCTCCTGAGAAAGTTTTTCGCTTTTTTTGGTCACGTAATACCGCTTGGTTAATTCAACGAGCTGTTCTAGGTTTTTTTCTTGATTTTTATTTTTCTTGGAAAGTTTTTCTAGTTTTTCTGTAAGCTCCTCTTTAGATATTTTGTCTTGTAACTCCTCTAGCTCTTTAAGCAATTTTTCGTTTTCTTTTAATTTTTCTTGATTCTCTTGTAACCTTTTTTCTAACTGTTTCTTAAAGGGGTCTTTTTCTTTGCTTTGTGGTTGAAATTTCTCTAAACTCTCTTGCAGCTGTTTTGAAAACTGCTGCATCATTTTTTCTTGCTCTTTTTGACGCTTTAAAACATCTTCTAGTTTCTTTTTATCATTCCAGTTAAGAGCCTCTTTCTCTTTTTGTATGAGTTCTAACTCCTCAAGGCGCTTGTCTTGGTTTTTTAGTTCTTGCAAGGCGGCGTCCATGGCTTTTATTGCACTTTCTTGATTTTGCAATTGTTGGGTCTGTAACTCATCTTCAGTGGCTTTTCTAAAAGCGTAAAACTCTGAGCGAGAAGACTTGTATTTATGTATAACATCATTGTCAAACACTTCAAAATAATATTCATATGCAACATCTTGGGGCAATTCTAACTCACCAGGGAAGGCGTAGGTAAATTGATCTAGATTGCTGTTGTTTACCGGTATTGGTAGTGTTTTTTTTAGCTCTTGTTGTGCTTGTGGGTAATAGACCAGTTGTAACTTTGAAAAACCATAATCATCACTAACTTGCCCTAAAAAATAAGTCTGTTGCCCGTTAAGGCTATCTGGCTTAGATTGCACAGTAATCTCTGGAAACTCATCTTTAATAACCCTAATGGTAAAAGATAAATTCTCGTACTCCTGCAAACTGCTGTTAGAGGTTGTAATAGCATAATCTAGGGTTTTGTATATGGTTTTTAAAAACCTGTATTGCTGCTGATTTGAGGTAAAAGAATACACAGAATCTTTTGTTTTTAATCCAACGTGGCTTGTGTTTTGCGTGTTCACAAGCCAGGTTACTTTTGTGCCCTCTGGCAAGGTTGTATTTCCCGTACTGTTGAGGATTTGGTCTTTTTTTCCTGTATAATTAGGGTACTTTAAAAAAAGTTCGAAGCTCACTAAAGAGGGTGTTTTTACAACCTCTACCGTATAGTTTTTAGACATAACATCATTAGCCAATAGCTTGAAATTAATAGAAGCGCTGGGTTGTAAAAAAGTATATTCAAAAAAACCGGGTGCGGTTTGTTGAAGAAAATATTTTTGATTGTTATAGACAATACTTGCATTTTGAGGGATAACACTGCCTTGGGTTCTTATTTTAAGAGTAAAGGGTTTGTTTTGGATGGCCGACAAACTAGGATTCTCAAGATAAAAACTAAAAGGGGCCGCAGGGGTATATGCGGTATTGTAATTTACAACACGTGTATAGCTGGTGCTAAATAAATCTTTTTCTCCCAAGGCAGAAACTAAGCCAAAAACAAGTATTGGGATCGCAGCAAAAGCAAGATATTTTATATTTTTTTGAAAGTTTATTGCTTTTTTAAAGACCACAGATTGCATCTGGAGGGCCTTTTGGTCTATGCTTGCTGATAGCAGGTCTGACTCTCTTTGGTTTTGATTTAGCTGTAAAACATTTAATAACTTGTCACTAACCTCTGGAAAATGATCGCCAATAATTTGAGCGGCCTGCTCATTGGTTATGCCTTTTTGAAGACTAAAAAGCTTAAGTAGAGTAAAGGCAATAAAACGCATAAAAAGGCCAAACTCAACAACAACAAAAGACCAAAACAAAATAGATCTACCCATAGGGTTTAACCATAAAAAATATTCTATTAACAGGGTAAGTAAAAAATATAAAAATCCTGCAGCAAAAAAGAAAATGGTTCCCTTTATTAACTCACTAGTATAGTATTTTTTTATAAATTGTTCCAGCTTTTGCTGGATTAGGCTAAATGAACTCATCGGATTTAAAATTAATGCAAAAAAAACAGCAAACACAGTAAATTTTAGAATTTATGAAAGATTTAAAATATGTTTTGGCCTACATAACACCCCTTGGGGCATTAATGGGTTTATGGTTGCAAGGTTTTTGGGTGTTTTTTACTCCTTTTTTTACTTTTATTTTGGTTCCTTTTTTGGAAACTATTTTGCCTATAGCTAAACAAAATCTTAGCCAAAAAGAGCTACTTAGTAAAGATAAAAACAAGTTTTTTAACGTCATACTATACCTTAATATTCCTATTGTTTATGGCTTGATTGGGTATTTTTTATGGAGCCTTTCTTTTGAAAAGTACAGCATAACAGAGCTTGTTGGACTGACTATTTCTCTGGGTATTGTTGTGGGGGCAAACGGTATTAATATTGCTCATGAGTTAGGGCATAGAAAATTACATTTTGAAAGAGTTTTTGGAAAAATATTATTGTTACCCGCCCTGTATATGCACTTTTTTATAGAACATAATTTTGGACATCACCTTCATGCGGCAACACCACAAGATCCAGCAACTGCAAAGTACAATCAAAGCATATATTCTTTTTGGTTTAGCTCTATAAAAGGACAGTATATAAAAGCGTGGAGTATTCAAAAATCATTATTAGGCCGCGCAAAACTTCCTTTTTTGAGTAGTAAAAACGACATGCTTTGGTACACATTAATACAATTTGGATACCTAATGAGTGTCTATTTGTTTTTAGGTGAACTAGCGGTGGGGCTAGCTCTTTGTATTGCCTTAAGTGGTGTGCTTTTACTAGAAACCATCAACTATATCCAGCACTATGGTCTTAAAAGAAACAAAAAAGCCTCAGGGAGATATGAACGAATTTCTGAAATTCATTCCTGGAACTCCAACCATGTGTTGGGTAGGATTCTATTATATGAATTAACCCGCCATAGCGATCACCATTATAGGGCCCATAAAAAGTTTCAACTATTAGAATATCACCAGAGTGGTCCTCAGATGCCTTTTGGGTATACAACATCGATGGTTTTAGCCTTAGCACCCCCGCTTTGGTTTTTGGTTATGAATCCTATAATTCCTGTTGTGATGCGACCATAGAATTGTATCTTTACAGTCATAAAAATTAAATTTTCATGGCTCAAAAAGTACGCGTTAGATTTGCTCCCAGTCCAACAGGACCTTTACATATTGGTGGTGTTAGAACCGCTTTGTTTAATTATTTGTTTGCAAAAAAACATGGCGGAGACTTTATTCTTCGCATAGAAGATACAGACCAAGGGCGTTATGTCCCTGGAGCAGAACAGTACATCGTGCAGGCAATGAACTGGCTTGGTGTTGCCTTTGACGAGAGCCCTTCAAAACCTGCTAATGTTGGCCCCTATAGACAAAGTGAGCGCAAAGAAATATACAAACAATACGCCGATAGCCTCATTGCAAGTGGCCACGCATATTACGCCTTTGACACCCCTGAGGCGCTTGATAGAGAAAGAAAATCTTGTGAAGAAAACTCAAAAACATTTATTTACAATTGGCACAATAGAGAAACCTTAGACAACTCTATATCGCTTCCCTTGGAACAAACACAGGCAAAACTAAGAGCAGAAACACCATATGTGATTCGTTTTAAAACACCTAAAGATGAGATTTTAAACCTCCAAGATGTTATTAGGGGAACTGTAAAAATAGACACAAGCGTGCTAGATGATAAGGTTTTATTTAAAAGCGACGGGATGCCAACCTACCACTTGGCAAACATTGTAGATGACCACCTTATGGATATTTCTCATGTAATTCGTGGAGAAGAATGGCTGCCCTCTCTTGCATTGCACGTATTATTATATAGAAGCCTTGGCTGGCAAGCGCCTATTTTTGCTCACCTGCCTCTTATTATGAAGCCAACTGGTAAAGGAAAATTAAGCAAAAGAGATGGAGACAAAATGGGTTTTCCTGTATTTCCTCTTCAGTGGAAAACACCTGAGGGGGAAGTATTCTCTGGCTATAGAGAAGATGGTTATTTACCAGAAGGTGTGTTAAATATGCTTGCTTTTTTGGGTTGGAATCCAGGAACAGAGCAAGAATTATTTAGCCTAGAACAGCTCATTGCAGATTTTAGTTTAGAGCGTGTTAATAAAGCAGGGGCCAAGTTTGATCCAGATAAAACAAAGTGGTTTCAACAGCAATATTTTCAACAACTTGACCTTAGTGTTTTAACAACAGCGTTTTCTGAGATTTTAGACCAAAAAGGGGTTCAGACAACATTAAATCTAGAGGCAATTATCTCTTTAATTAAAGAGCGCGCGGTATTTACTGCTGATTTATGGGAGCAAGGACACTTCTTTTTTGAAAGACCAGAGGCCTATGATCAAAAAGCTGTAAAGAAGGCATTTAAGGAGGACACCCCGACTATTCTTTTAAATGTTTGCGAAATTTTAAACCAGCAAACCACCTTTGAGGGAGAAACAATCTCTAAAGAAATTAAAGATTGGCTAAGCTCAGAAGAAATGGGTTTTGGAAAAGTAATGATGCCCCTAAGACTATCCCTGGTTGGGGCTATGCAGGGGCCCGATGTTTTTGAAATTGCTGCCGTGTTAGGTAAGCAGGAAACAATTTTAAGAATACAAAACGCTATTAGTTTTATAAATAAAACAGCGTAAAGCAGCAAATTTTTTGTATATTCATTAGTATTAATTTTATAAATATTTTGTTATGGGAAGTGCCCTTTTTTTAATTCCTTTTTTAATGTTGGTTGTTTTTTTCTTGCTCTCAGGAATATTTACAGTAAAACAACAAACCGCTGCCGTAGTAGAGCGTTTTGGTAAATTTTTAAGCGGCAGAAGCTCTGGGCTTCATTTTAAAATTCCTTTTGTTGATAGAATTGCAGGAAGAATTAACTTAAAAGTACAGCAGCTTGATGTGTTGGTTGAAACCAAAACAAAAGATGATGTTTTTGTAAAACTTAAAATTTCGGTACAATTTCAGGTAATAAAAGAGAAGGTGTATGCTGCTTTTTATAAGCTGGAAAACCCCCACGATCAAATAACATCTTATGTTTTTGATGTGGTTAGGGCAGAGGTGCCAAAAATGAAACTTGATGATGTTTTTGAAAGAAAAGATGATGTTGCTATTGCTGTAAAAAAAGAACTTAATGATGCTATGCTTAATTATGGGTATGATATTATAAAAACTCTAGTAACTGATATAGATCCAGACATACAAGTAAAAGCAGCTATGAACCGCATCAACGCAGCTGAACGAGAAAAGGTGGCTGCAGAGTATGAGGGAGAAGCAGAGAGAATTAAAATTGTTGCAAAGGCGCGCGCCGAGGCAGAAAGTAAAAGACTTCAGGGGCAAGGAATTGCAGACCAAAGAAGAGAGATTGCACGTGGTTTAGAGGAGTCTGTAGATGTATTAAACAATGTTGGTATTAACTCCCAAGAAGCCTCAGCGCTAATTGTTGTTACCCAGCACTACGATACACTACAGTCTATAGGAGAGGCAACAAATACCAACTTGATTTTATTACCAAACTCACCACAGGCGGGAAGTAATATGTTAAATGATATGATTGCTAGTTTTGTAGCCAGTAATCAAATTGGGGAAGAAATGAAAAAAACCAATGCCGCCAATGGGCTTGGTAAGAAAAACAAAACAAGTAAAAAACTTCCTCCAAACACCCCGACCCTAGATAATGATGGTGTTGTTTTTTAAAAACAGTTATTTGTACTAGATAAAAAAAGCCCAACACACGTGTTGGGCTTTTTTTATTCTGTGAGCTTTGCCCAAGAATCTCTTAGGCCAACGGTGCGATTAAACACCATTTTCTCTTCTGTAGTTTGTGGGTCTACGGTAAAATATCCTAAACGTTGAAATTGAACGGTGTCTTCTACCTTCAACTGCTTTAAACTTGGTTCTCCATATCCGGTGATAACCTTTAAAGAGTCTGGATTTATAAAATCCATAAAGTCTTTGTCTTTGTGGGTATCCGGAGAAGGGTCTGTAAAGAGTCTATCATATAATCTCACCTCAACCTCTATTGCTTTACTGGCAGACACCCAGTGCAAGGTTCCTTTTACTTTACGTAAACTCTCCTGTGTGCCGCTGCCGCTTTTACTGTTAGGATCATAGGTGCAGTGAATTTCTGTAATGTTTCCGTCGGCATCCTTTTCACAGCTTTCTGCCTTTATGATATATGCATTTTTAAGACGCACCTCTTTACCCAGCTTTAACCTGAAAAACTTTTTATTAGCCTCTTCCCTGAAGTCTTCTCGCTCTATATAAAGCTCCTTAGAGAACGGAACCTGTCTTGAGCCCGCGTCTGTGTCTTCTTGGTTATTTTCTGCCTCTAACCACTCTGTTTTGTCTTGAGGGTAGTTGGTTATGGTTACTTTTACTGGATCCAAAACCGCCATAACACGATTGGCTTTTTTATTTAAATCTTCTCTAACACTAAACTCGAGTCTAGAAACATCAATTAGGTTATCGCGTTTACCAACCCCAATGCCTTCTGCAAAATTTCTAATAGACGCTGCGGTGTATCCCCTTCTTCTTAGGCCAGAAATTGTTGGCATTCTTGGGTCATCCCACGAGTCTACCACTCCTTGTTCAACAAGTCTAGCTAGTTTGCGTTTGCTAACTAGTGTATGGCTTAAGTTTCTGCGTGCAAATTCTCTTTGTTTTGGGCGCAATTTTGAACCATCAACAAGTTGATCTAAAAACCAATCGTATAACTCTCTGTGAGGTAAAAACTCAAGGGTGCAGAAAGAGTGTGAAATTTGCTCAATGTAATCACTCTCGCCGTGGGTCCAGTCATACATCGGAAAGATTTTCCAGTCTGTTCCTGTTCTGTGGTGAGATTTATGAAGGGTTCTGTATATCACAGGATCTCTCATAAGCATGTTTGTAGATTGAAGATCAATTTTAGCGCGAAGCACATGGGCGCCCTGGGGAGCCTCACCTGTTTTCATTTGCTGGAAAAGCGAAAGGTTTTCTTCTACAGACCTGTCTCGGTAAGGGCCTGCTACCCCTGGTTGGGTTGGCGTTCCTTTCTGAAGGGCTATTTCTTCACTAGATTGAGAATCTACATACGCCTTGCCCTCTTTTATTAATAGTAAGGCCCAAGAGTATAGCTGCTCAAAATAATCACTGGCATAACACTCTTTAGTCCAGTGGTACCCTAACCACTGAACATCTTTTTTTATTGCATCCACAAAACGCTGCTCTTCCTTGGCTGGGTTAGTATCATCAAAACGAAGGTTTACGGGGGCATTGTACTTTAAGCCCAAACCAAAATTAAGACATATAGAAGATGCGTGACCAATATGTAGATAGCCGTTTGGCTCTGGTGGAAACCTAAAATACAAGCCCTCTTTAGAGTGTGTTGTTTTTAAATCCTCTTCTATAATTTGCTCAATAAAATTAAGCGTCTGTTTTTCTTCAGCCATTGTGTATTGTGTTTTAAAACAAAGCACAAAGGTACGTATTCTTGTTAAAAAGCAGTGATTGTATGGCGCTATCTAAACACATAATTTTATCTTTACAAAAACCGCACATTATGAGCTGTATTGAATTAAAAGATATTCGTATTTATGCCAACCATGGCTGTTTAACTGAGGAAGAAAAAATAGGAAGCCACTACCTGGTAAACCTTAAAGTTGAGTGTGATTTGGCTCAAGCTGCTAAAACAGACGCCTTGGAGGACACCATAGACTACGTGGGGCTGAATGCTATTGTAAAAAAACAGATGGGGATACGCGCAAAACTTCTTGAAACGGTTGGTTACAGAATAATTAAAAATATTTTAGACTCATTTTCTGGGGTGGCTCATGTTAGTGTAACTGTCTCAAAATTAAACCCCCCTATTGGTGGAGATGTAGAGCGGGTTAGTGTTACCATGACTTCTTAAATAGATAATTTCTATTTTAAGTTGTTGTTCTAAGGACTAATCTTATATATTTGCGTTCTGAAATTTAGCAAATGGAGCATTTCATTGCGATTCAGTACAAAGGGCATCATGGCCGAGCGGCTAGGCAGAGGTCTGCAAAACCTTCTACAGCGGTTCGAATCCGCTTGATGCCTCTAAAACCTTCAGTGAAAACTGGAGGTTTTTTTTATTTAAATATACCTTACGGTACTTACTTTACAGGATTAAATTGGGCATCGATTCTTTCAATGTTATTTGTTACCCCAGAGGGTAGTACTCCTTGAAACAACATAAAAACACCAAAAAATACAATTAGTATGCTCACCCATTTTTTTGTTTTTATTATAAAGCGGGGAGTTAGTTTATTTTTTAATTTTTTTGCTGCTGCAATTTTCAATAAATCAACACAGAAAAAAACAGCCAATACGGTGGCAAGAAATAATATAACTCCGTTTTCGGAATTTGTTAAAGCATTGGCCGCAATAATGGTTAATACCCAACCAGAAAGGACACCGAAGTTCACAAAATTAAGTAAGAAGCCTTTTAAGAATAACCCTCCAAGGTTTGTTTTAACACTAACGGCGTAATGTTCTCTTACTATTTTAATAAAGTTTTTTGAGGTTCTTATATAAGAAATAATACCATATGAAATTAATATAACTCCGCCAAAGACAAGTAAACCTGGATCATCTTTTACGTGTTTTAAAATTTTTGAGGTGCTGAAATAAGCTATTACTATAAAAACAACATCCGCCGATAGTGCGCCTAAATCAAAAAAAACACCTGCCTTAAAGCCCTTGGTAATACTTGTTTCAATTAAGGTGAAAAAAATAGGGCCTATCGCAAAAGCAAGAATAAAGCCATAGAAAGCGGCGTATGTTAGTCCATCAAACATAGGGTGTAATTTACAAAGGTTTTATTGATATTTTAAATACTGTCTGGCCTTTGTTCTAACATTGTAAAATCAAGGTGTTTTCTAACTAAATCAGCATTTTTAACCCTTACATATACTTCGTCTCCAAGGGTAAAGGTGTTTTGGGTTTTTCTACCAACAACCGCATACTCTTCTTTTATAAACTCATAGTGATCGTCTCTCATATCTTGAATACGAACCATACCTTCGCATTTATTTGATACAATTTCTATATAAATACCCCACTCTGTTACCCCACTAATTACACCTAAGAAATCTTGATCTTGGTGATCTTTCATGTATTTAATTTGCATGTATTTAATACTATCTCGTTCTGCCCTTGCGGCCAAGCCTTCTCTCTCACTACTGTGTCTACATTTTTCTTCAAAAGCTTCTTGTTTTGGAGTTGTGTTTTTATCAAGGTAGTGTTGTAGTAGCCTATGAACCATTACATCTGGATACCTTCTAATAGGAGAAGTGAAGTGGGTATAGTGATCAAAAGCTAAGCCGTAATGACCTATGTTATTCGTGGTATACACTGCCTTACTCATTGTGCGTATAGCTAAAGTATCTACCATGTTTTGTTCTTTTTTGCCATGTACATCTTTGAGTAATTTATTCATAGACTGGGCGGTAGATTTTTTGTCTTTTGTGTCTAGTTTATAACCAAATTGCTTTATTATTTTTTCTAATGCAGCTATTTTTTCATCATCTGGCTCATCATGAACTCTATATATAAAGGTTTTTTTCGGGTTTTGTTTTCCAATAAACGCAGCCACACTTCTGTTGGCAAGAAGCATAAACTCTTCAATTAATTTATTAGCATCTTTACTCTCTTTGAAATATACCCCTTCTGGGTTATTAGTTTCATCAAGTTTAAAACGCACTTCTACTTTATCAAAAGAAATAGCGCCGTTATTCATTCTTTTTTTACGAATAATTTTAGCTAATCTGTCTAATTCTAAAATAGCTTTAGCAATAGGTTTATCAACAGTGTAAGCAGTATCTGTTATAGAAATATCTGCAGGGATGTGTGTGTTTAATTCAGTGGTATTATCTTGGTTTGCCTCTATTATCTGTTGGGCCTCTTCATAGGCAAAACGAGCATCACTATAGGTAACTGTTCTCCCAAACCACTGGTTTATAACCTCTGCATTATTACTTATTTCAAACACAGCAGAAAAGGTATATTTCTCTTCATGTGGGCGCAAAGAACAGGCGCCGTTACTTAAAATTTCAGGTAACATTGGCACAACTCTATCTACTAGATATACGGAAGTTGCACGCTCAAAGGCCTCATCATCTAGGATGGTTCCTTCTTTAAGATAGTGTGATACATCTGCTATATGAATTCCTATTTCATGATTTCCATTTTCTAGGGTTGTAAAAGAAAGCGCATCATCAAAATCTTTTGCATCTTTTGGATCTATAGTGAAAGTAAGATCTTTACGCATATCTCTGCGTTTTTTTATTTCAATTTCTTGTATAGAGGTATCTATTTTATTAGCAAAATCTTCTATTGGTTTAGCAAATTCATAAGGCAATCCATATTGAGCAAGTATTGCATGTATTTCTGTATGGTGCTCTCCAGGCATTCCTAATCTTTTTAATACACTACCAAAAGGAGAATCTGCATTTTGTGGCCAATCATCTAAAGAAACTAAAACCATTTCTCCTTGCTGTGCTCCATTAAGATTGTTTTTAGATATAAAAATATCTGTGACCATTTTATGATCTGCAACATCAACAAAAGCAAAACGATCTGTAATATCTATAGTACCAACAAACTCTGTTTTTTTACGCTCTATAATTTTAGTTACTTCCCCTTCTGTTTTTCCGCCTTTTCTGCGTTTAAAAACATATACTTCAACGATATCTCCATTGAGAGATTTATTAAGGTTTTTACTTTTTACGTAAATATCTTCTTCTAAATCTTCTACAATTATATATCCCTGCCCTCTTCCAGCCATATCTACACGGCCGGTGTAATAGTTTTGAGAAGGTGTTATAATGTATTTTCCTCTATCAACCTCTTGTATGGTTTTTTCTACCTCTAAGAGCTTTAATTTTTTTATAATTTGGTTTCTACTACTAGGATCATCTACACCTAATTTTGAAGCTAATTGTTTGTAATTATGAGGTTTACTATGGTCTTTTCTTAAAATAGCAAGGATGCTTTGGGTAAGATTTTCAATTTTATTAGAAGAATTTCTTCTTTTTTGTCTTTTCATTATTTTTTCTTGTTCTTATATAATTTATAAGACACGTATTAATTTATATTTCTTAAAGGTATTGATTTAAATAAAGTTCAGGATGAACTATAATTTACGTGAAGAGGGTTTAAAATAAAATACGTTTGTTTTAAACCAATTTATTAAGATTAATGCAAAGCTACACTTTTAATATTAAATGAATAATATAATAGATATATCAAGCGTTGGGTAGGGTGTATATTGATTTAAAATAAATAGTATCTTTAGTGAAAAAGTAAACTAAATGGAAGATTTTAAAACCATAGCTATTTTTTCATTTGCTAGTGAATATGTAGTATTAGCGCATTTATTAGAGCAGGCAGAAGTTCGTTTTATTTTTCAAAACGAAACAGTAATAGGTGTTTTACCTTTTCATAGTAATAAACATGGTGGAATTAGATTAAAAGTACATCCCGATCATATAAAAAAGGCAGAGAAAATAATTTCCTCTCTTAGTTAATTTATCCTTTTTAAAACTCATTTCATACTTATCAACAAGTATATATACATCTCATTTCTTTTTTATAAATTTTTAAAATAAATTGATGGCTATTATAGTATGTTAATAGCGGTATATTTTTTTATAGTTTTATATATAAACCTAAGTTATTAAATCTTATAAGTATACTATAAACATATTTTAAATAACTTTACTAACTGAAAAACAAGAGTTTAAATTAGTAATTAACAAACCTTGTAAACCTATATTAACAGTGTTTTATTAATAACTAATTTTAAAAACAGTGTTTAAAAAACATCCTTTTTATTAAATAACTTACATAAAACTAAGTATGTTATAATTAGGTTTATAGAAAAAATAATACATATTGAATAATCAATTTACATACACAACTTTTTCTATTATTTTTCTATCAACACCTATTAACAATTTAACTTGAGTTATGAACTAAGTTATATATAGTTGATAACCTCTATAAAATTATAATATCAAGACTTTTTTGAACTACTATATTTGTATAAAAATAAACAAAGCACCATGAAAATAGCTATAGGAAATGACCATGCAGGACCAGATTATAAATTTGCTATTGTTAAACTTCTAGAATCTAAAGGTATTACTATTGAAAACTACGGCACAAACACCTTAGATAGTGTTGATTATCCAGATTTTGCAAACCCAGTTGCAAAGGCTGTAAATGAAAACCTTGTTGATTTTGGAATACTAATTTGTGGAAGCGCAAACGGCGTTGCTATGACCGCAAATAAGTATCCTAAGGTAAGAGCAGGGCTATGTTGGACAAATGAAATAGTTGAACTCATACGATTACACAACAATGCAAATATTTTATGTATACCTGCAAGATTTACCTCAATTGCACAAGCTTTAAAAATGGTTGACACTTTTTTAAACACTGATTTTGAAGGTGGTCGCCACCAAAACAGGGTAGATAAAATTAAATGTATGTAGTTTTAAAACACACCTAGTTTATGGATATAGAGATTAAGACATTTAAAGAATTAGACACCGAAACTCTGTATGATATTCTACAATTAAGAAGTAGTGTTTTTGTTGTAGAGCAAGACTGCGTTTACCAAGATATAGATGGTAAAGATAAAGAGGCGCTTCATGTAATATTAAAAAAACAAGGAAAAACAGTAGCCTATACACGTTGTTTTGCTCCTGGGGTGTATTATAAAGAAGCCTCTATTGGAAGAGTTGTTGTTATTAAACAAGAGCGGAAAAACAGCTATGGTCACCAAATAATGAAAATATCACTTCAGGCTATTTTAACCAATTATAACACACAAGACATTAAGCTTTCTGCTCAAAAATATCTTAAAGAATTTTATGAAAGCCACGGCTTTCATAAAATAGGAAAAGGGTATTTCGAAGACGGAATACCACACATATTAATGGGCAACAAAATAAACTAATAGTACTTACTTTAAGATTTTTCTATACCTACCCTCATTATTTAAAATCTCTACCGCCGCTCTAATTTCAGGATTATTTAAAACCTGATACTTATACAAACCACTACTGTAAAAATATTGCTTTAATATCTCGGCTTTTAATAGTGCAATAATTTCAGGCTTTTTGTCTGTTATTTTCTTTTTTTTAGCCTGTGTTATTGACCCCATTAACTCCTTAAAATTTTCTTGTATTTGTTTTTCTAAACCGTCATCTTCGGCTTTTCGGAGTGCTTTTTTAAATGACAATTCTGTTTGGGTTTCAAAATTAAACTCATTGTTTTTTAAGTATTTTAAAAAGCCTTGAAAATCTTTGTCAGTAAAACTAAAATCTTCCCAGCGCTGCAGTTTATTATCATAGCGGTATTGTGTGGCGTAGTTAAAAAGAACATTCTCTTTCAGTAGCGCCGTGGTAATGGGGCTAAATTTTGCGGTTTCTATTTCAATATCTGGTAAAATACCCCCACCATCATACACGGTTCTTCCGCCTTTGGTTTTAAAAGCATTGTACTTTTTTGGATCCAAGCGCACGGGATCTCCGTTTTCATCTCTATTCCAGTAATCAAGGGCTTGAATACAACGACCACTTGGGGTGTAATAACGAGAAATAGTTACCTTAAGCTGTGAGCCATAAATTAAGTTTTTAGGGCGTTGTACAAGCCCTTTTCCAAAACTACGAGCCCCTATAATTACACCTCGGTCTAGATCCTGTAATCCTCCAGAGACAATCTCACTTGCCGAGGCGCTTCTACCATTAATCAGAACAGCCAGCGGTATAGCCACATCAAAAGGCTCTGCGGTGGTTTTGTAAACCTTATTGTATTTTTTTATTACAGATTGTGTGGTTGTAATAACCTCTCCTTTTTCTACAAATAGATTTACAACACCAATCGCTTGGTTTAATAAACCTCCTGGATTTCCTCTAAGGTCTAAAATAATCTTCTTTGCGCCCTGTAGCTTTAAGTCTTCCAGCGCATTTTTTGTTTGTGAGGTTGTTTTTTTGTTGAATTTACTCAGTACAATGTATCCAATATCTTCATTTATTAATGTGTAATACGGAACCGCTTTTACTTCAACAGCGCCCCTAGTTACGGACGTTGTGTTGGTTTTTCCTTGTCTAGTGTATTGTATTTTAACCTTTGTTGCTGCAGTTCCCTTAAGCAGTTCTCTTGGGTCATCTTCATAGCTAGATATATTTGTTTGTTCTATTTTTGTAATTATATCTCCAGGTCTGAGACCCGCTTTATCTGCGGGGTAGTTCTCAAACACCTCTAAAACAGTTAGCTCTTTGTTTTTATAACGCATGGCCGCCCCAACACCTGTATAAACGCCACTGTTTTTAATGCGCGCATCTTCTACGGCCTGCTCGTTCCAATACACAGTATAAGGGTCTAGGTCTTCTAACACGCCCTTTATAGCGTTATCCATTAGCGTCGCCGGGGTTACCTTGTCCACATAATTCATGTTTAGCTCTTTGTAAAGCGAGGTGAAAATTTCAAGTTGTTTTGCAATTTCAAAGAAATCACTTTTTACAACTGTAGTAAACCCAACCGCGCCAAAAAGAACAACGACAACAAATGGTAAAATAATTTTTTTTCTCATTAGTAAGAATATTTAAGTAGCGGTATTTAAGGGCTATTTACTAGGTAATTTTAATAGGGCGCCCAACACCGCCTTATCTATTGTTTCGAAGCCAGCTACATCTTTCCCGATATAGATAAAAAGAAGGGTAAAAACCACCTTGTTGCGGCCGTCTATTTCTTTTTTATGAAGCCGGTAGGCCTCCCGCATCAAGCGTTTTATCTTATTGCGCGTAACAGCGCTTTTAAAATTTCTTTTTGCCACCGCAACACCCGTTTTGGTTTCCTGCGCCTCTGAGGGAAGCCACAATAGTTTTACGGGATACTTGGTTATTGTTTTTCCGCCCTCAAAAAGTAATTTAATATCTTTTCTGGATTTAAGTTTTTGTTGCTTTGGAAATGTTTCGCTCAAGACTACTAATTAAGTATCACTATTTAATATGTAAAGATATAAAAAGAAAAAAGACCCATCTGGTGTAGACACCAAATAGCTCTTTTTTCTGTTTTCAAGCCCTTTACATCAAGGTTATTCAGGTTTAAAAACGTTATTTTCTCTATTTACATCTGCCAATGTTTGCGAAGCGTCTATTTCAACAGACACCACCTCTTTGCTGTTGGCAATCTCTAAAGTATAGGTTGGATATGCCCACGCCCAATCTTTTACCAAGGTTCTTTTAAGGCCTTTAAAATTCGTTGGCTTTTCACCTCGCATCATTTGCAGAGGAATGTAAAACTGCTCTTTACTTCCGTCCTTATAAGTAACATCAAGATCAATAGGCATTCCCATTGCCCCGATTCTCTCAAGGGTAATGGTGGTTGCTTTTTCTCCGACCTGGGTAGATTTAATTCCGTAATCTATGGTTTTGGTGGTTTGCGTCCAGTCCATCAAATACCAATCTAGCTCTATGCCGGCTGTTTTTTCTGCAACTCTAATAAAATCGTTTGGCGTAGGGTGCTTAAAAGACCAATCTGTAAAATATCTCTTCAATGTTTTATTTAGGTTTTCCTCACCAATAATATACCCTAATTGAGCTAAAAACACAGCCCCTTTGCTGTAGGCTGTAATCCCATAAGCGCGGTTGGAGGCGTATCTATCTGCGTGTGTTGTTTGAGGCTCTTCTTTACCGCTGTTTGCTAAAAAAGTATACCCCCTATAAGACCCTGTGTGAGGATTTGCGGCATACTCTTGGTTTACTTGGTTAATAGCCTCATTGGATATATAAGAGGTGAACCCCTCATCCATCCACTCGTGCTTCCCTTCGTTGGTGGCCATTAAAAACTGAAACCAGGTATGGGCCAACTCATGTGCTGTTACACCTACCAATGATGCAAAGGTTCTGTTTCCCGTAATTAAAGTACACATTGCATACTCCATGCCTCCGTCACCACCTTGAATGACAGAATACTGCTTGTATGGATATGCGCCAACGTTTTCGTTAAAATAGCGCAATATTTCTGCTGTTTTTGGCTGTAAGTTTGTCCAGTTTTCTAAAATATCTGGATTATTTTTAAAGTAAAAGTTTAGGGTTGTGCCATCGTCAGCAAGGAGTTGTTGGTGCAGGTAATCTGTATCTGCAGCCCAGGTAAAATCATGCACATTTGGAGCTATAAAGTTCCATGATTTTTTTCCTCTTCTTGCCTGCATTACAGGTCTGTATGGGTTGTCACCCAGTATGTTTGTTTTGTTGTAACCAGTTGCTGCAACAGTGTATTTTTTATCGATGTTAATTGTTACGTTAAAATCACCCCAGGGGCTATGAAACTCTCTTCCAATGTATGGGTCTGCGTGCCACCCTTGAAAATCATACTCTGCCATTTTTGGGTACCACTGCGTCATAGAAAAACGAACTCCTTCTGCGTTGTCTCTCCCGCTTCTTCTTATTTGCAGCGGTATTTGCGCATCCCAAGACATTTTAAACGTGCTCTTTGCGCCGGGTTGTATTGGCTTTTTAAGAGTCACCTCAAGGACAGTACCCACAACTTGGTAGTCAAGCTTTTTACCATCTTGGGTTAGTTTATGTGGCTTTATGTACCCAATCTCACTTGGCGTTAGTTTAGAAATTCTGTCTCCAACCCTTTTGTCTGGATCCTCAATTGTTAAGGATCTAACATCCATCTCACTACCGGGCTGAAAGGCATTAAAATATAAATGATAAAAAACCTTTTCTAGCACATCTGGAGAGTTGTTGGTGTACACCAGGGTTTGTTTACCGCTGTATTGATTGTTTTTTTCATCCACATCAATAGTCATGTTGTAATCAACATGTTGTTGCCAGTAGGTGGTGTTGTTTTGTGCAACCACATTTGAGAACAAACACAGGGTCAAGGCAAAATTTAAAAGTGTTTTCATAGGATATAGATATGGTGTTATAAAATTTCGGCCACTCATTTCCTGAGAAAAAGCAGCCGATTTTCTTTGATTGAAATTAGAATTTACATTTTTGACGCCATAATAAAGGCGTTGTACATATTAACCATTTTACCGGATGTAGAGATGTTTTCAAAACTATTTTTATTCTCTGGGTCACCACCTAAAACAACATCCATTTTTACAGACAGGCCACTATCCATTAGTATTTGTTTTACTTGCTTTGCAGATAATTTTGGGTAGTATGAGCGAATCATCGCCGCAACACCAGCAACATTTGGAGAGGCCATAGAGGTTCCTTGTAAATACTCATAAGTATCTAGGGGCGTTGTTGCCCATATTTTTACACCAGGACTAAATACATCTACATTCACCTTTCCGTAGTTTGAGAAAGTGGCCAATAAATCACTACCATATTTATAGTTTAAAGCGCCCACGGTTAAAAAAGTGTCGCTAATTTCTGCGCCCACACCTACTTGATCGTTAGGGTATACCTGTATGGTGTCTAGGTCTGTTCCTTCATTACCAGCAGCATTTACAATTAACACATCCTTTTGGCTTGCATAGGCAAGGGCGTCCCAAACCCACTGTGGGTGAGTTGAGTAATATTTACCAAAACTTGTGTTGATTACCTTAGCGCCATTATCTACCGCATAACGAATCGCGTTTGCAATATCTTTGTCATACTCATCACCATCAGGAACTGCTCTAACCGCCATAATTTGAACATTTTGAGCAACACCATTCATTCCAATTCCATTATCTCTTTGTGCAGCAATAATACCCGCAACGTGTGTTCCGTGTTTTGCATCTGCTTTTTTAGGGTCTGGACCATCTACATCATTGTTTCCATAATATGGGTTTGAGTTATCATAAGGATCATCACCAATAACACCTCTAAAGTTGGTTGTTGTATCAAAATGAGAATCTAATCTTCCTTGGAAGTAATCTACACCGCCTTGAATTCTTTCAATAAAACTAGGAATATCATCACTGAAATTTAGCATCTGGGTTAGCATCGCAACATGCTCTTTTTGTTCTCCTTCAGGGTTCTCAATACCAGACAAGTCTTGTTTTGAGTAGTCCTGCTTACCGAGTGTTTTGCTAATTGCAGCGTGTGCAGGCTTTAACCTCTCAAGCATACCGCTGTACCTTGTTGCGTTTGCTGTTGTTTGTTCAATTTCTTTACTAAACTCTTGGTTTGCTTTTTCATATAAGGCAAATTCTGCGCTATCTACGGCGCTTACAGAAGCCTGTGTTTTCCCTTCATATTTTGATTTTAATTTTCTTATGATACGCACATATTCCATGTTTTCTTTCACGATATCTCCAAGAAAATTCCAGCCGTGGATATCATCTATATATCCGTTTTTGTCGTCATCTATGTTGTTTCCGGCAATTTCTTTTGGGTTAACCCACATTACGTTTTTAAGATCTTCATGCTCAATGTCTATACCGCTATCAATAACAGCCACAATAACAGTAGTTCCTACCTTGTCTTTTATGATCTCTTGGTAGGTTCTCTCAACACCCATTCCTGGAATGGTGTCGTTTTGTAAATCTTTTAAGCTCCAGGCTTTCAGCTGGGCGTCTGTTAATTCAGCTGTTTTTGCTGCAGGAGCCTCTGGACTTTCCATAGGCAGCGAAAGACTTGGGATTATAGTTGATCCACAACCAGCTAGTAAAGCTGCAGCGGCGGTAATAAAAAAGATGTTTTTTGTGATTTTCATAAAGAGTTAATTAAATAGTTCGTTAAATGTAAAAACCGAGTCAAGTCGTACGCCTTTGTCTGTGTGTTTTACGGTTATAATCTGGTTGTGAGCGTCGTGTTCCAAAAATAAATAATAATTATGGTCTGCAGCAGCATTTAAAAACTTTTCTTTTTCAGGTAAAGTAAGTAGTGGCCTTGTGTCATAGCCCATAACAAAAGGCAAGGGTAGGTGTCCAGCCGTAGGGAGTAGATCGCCCATAAAAACAATTGTTTTGTCTTTGTATACAAGGGTGGGTAACATTTGTTTTTCTGTGTGGCCATCTGCAAAAAAAACACCAAAACCCAGCCCTGATTTTTTTAAGAAATCTACACGGTCGTTTTCTTTAGAAAGGCTGCAATTAGGCCCATCAATAAATTTTAATTGACCGCTGTGCTGCAGGGGTAAAATATTTTCTTCTAAAAAAGAAGCTTTTTCTCTCCTGTTTGGTTTTGTAGCCCAATTCCAGTGACTTTTATTGCTCCAATACTGTGCATTTTTAAACGCTGGCTCATACCCTGTTTTGCTTTTGTTCCTATCAACACTCCCACCGCAGTGATCAAAATGAAGGTGTGTCATAAACACGTCTGTAACATCATCTTTGTGGAATCCAGCTTTTTTCAACGAGCTTACCAAAGAGTGATCACCCCACTTGTGGTAGTAGCCAAAAAACTTTTCTGTTTGTTTGTCTCCCATCCCTGTATCAATCAAGGTGAGTTTGTTGCCCTGTTCAATCAATAAGCAGCGCGCAGCAATATCTATCATGTTATTGCTGTCTGGGGGGTTTGTTTTGCTCCACAGGGTTTTTGGAACAACACCAAACATGGCGCCTCCATCTAGTTTAAAATTTCCAGCTTCTATAGGGTGTAGTTTCATAATGGTGTAAATTACAAAAAACCCAACTCACGGCGTTTTGTGTTTTCTATCAATAGAGAAAAAGTGAGATGGGGTGCTTATTTGTCTAAAACAGGTTTTAAATCCATCTGCTTCAATAGGTTTGTGGCAAATGAAAGCATGCTGTTTACTTCGTCTGTGCGCGCTACGTGAAGGTATTTAAAAATCATTAAAGCTTCTCCGTTGCTTTCAATGTGATGAATTTCATTGTTTTCTAAAAAACGAATTAAATCCTCTTTAAAGAACGTTTTTACCGCCTTCTCGTCTTCTCCGCTCAACTGAAACTTATTTGAAAAACCACTATATTTTTTAAAATCAATATCTCCCTTTCCGCCAGAAAAAACCGTTACTCCGCTAAAAACCTTGTCAAAAAACCCCTCTTTATCGATAATAAATTTTGGTATAGCCACGGGCACCTTTATTATTTGAACTGTTGTCTGGTAGACTTCAAGAGCCATTAACGCCCCTTCATCGAAAACAATATCAGCAATCTCCCAGTTGGTATTGTTCACGGCGTCAATGCCCTGCAAAGAGTTGGTTTTCATTTCGATGGGCCTAGAGTCAAAGAAGTGAAAGTTTCTTAGATAAGAAGTGTTCCAATCGACCTCTTTGTCGAACGTCCAGCCATTTGTTATAGCCATTTTTTGAAGGCGAATTTGTCGCTTTGTAATACGCTTTTTAACCCGCCCTGTTATGATTTTTAAAGCTCGATTGTGGCTCGTTGAAGCAACGTGATTGTCTAGCCCCATTAATTTCACATCCCCACCACTGTTTTCGTGGATGCGCTTAAACTCAATTAAATTTTCCATGATAGACAGATCCACTAAGCGGGTTTGACTCATGTCAATACGAACCGTTGCTCCTAGAGGAACATTCTCTAACAGCTTGTCTAGTTTTAATGCATATAAGAAATTTGCAATTCCTTTTAACTTTACCTCATAGGTGCCGTTTTCTAGTTGATATACCTTAGAACCAGATTTGTAGATCTTTCTAAAAAAAGGTAAAAACCCAACTTTAGCTAACAACATATGTAATAATAGCGTAACAAGAATACCCCCAACAATTCCATACAATAAATCTGTAAATAAAGTAATGATAAGCGTCGAAGAGAGGAATAGTAGCTGCTCTACGCCCTGATCATAGGCGTGCTTAAACACTTTTGGGGAGGCTAGTTTAAAGCCTGTATGAACCAATATTGCAGCCAAAGCAGCCAAAGGAATACTTCTTAGCACTGGGGCTAAAATAAGCACAAACAGGATGAGGAAAATTCCGTGATAGAAATTAGACCACTTTGTTTTTGCATTACTATTAACGTTTACGGTGCTTCTTACAATCACCGTGATGATAGGAAGCCCGCCAAGAGCGCCAGAAACCATTGTGCTAAGCCCAACACCAATAAGATCTTTGTTGAGGTTGGTTGTGCGCTTGTGAGGATCAAGTTTATCTACGGCGCGAGCACTTGCTAGTGTTTCAACAGAGGCGATTGTTGTAACAGAAAGGACGGTGAGCCAAAAAGGAAGTGTGGCTATCATACCAAAATCTGGGTGCATAATACTATCTAAAGGATTCTTTGGAATATCAATAAGCAGGCTTGGCCCCACACCATAAGTGTTCCCTAGAAAAGAAATACTATGTTCCGTAAAAAAATCAAAACCAAAGACCACAGGTATTGATAGAAGTAAAACCCACATTGGCGCAGGAATTGCTTGTATAAGTTTGTTTTTTATTTTTTTGTAAAAGACAAGCACTAAAAGACCAATAAAGGCAACCAAAAACACAAAAGGATTAACCTCAGGAAGTTTTCGAAAAATATCCACGATAGCACCAATGGTTGTGTCTGCACTCGATGTAGTTCCTAGTGCATAATGCGCTTGCTTGGCAAAAATAATAACACCTATCGCCGCAAGAATTCCATGCAAAACAGATGAAGGCAGTAGCTTGGCAAAGCGGCCCATCTTAAGAAACCCCAATACTACTTGAATCCCTCCAGAAATAACAATAGCGGCCAACACATAATTTATATTTCCATCAAGGGCAACAAGCCCACCTAAAATTACAGCAATTAGACCTGCTGCAGGACCATTAATTGCTAGGTGACCACCGCGAAAAAAAGTAGTTACAACCCCTCCGATAATTGCAGAAAGAACTCCTGCCATGGGCGACACCCCAGAAGCCACAGCGATACCAAGGGCAAGTGGTAGCGCAACCAACGACACACTAATAGCAGCCGAAAGGTCACCGCGCCAATTTTCTTTGAGGCCTTTAAATCCAGTAGAAGGCAATGGTGAATTATTGTTCATAGGGTATAGGGGGTTATAATGTGTTAAAAAAAGGATAACGCTGTGTTATCTTCCCTTAAAATAGCTAGTAATATAATACTTTTTTACAAATTTAAAAGAAGCAATCTTTTAATGTTAATTATAAACTAAAACACAAGGAAGAATACCAATATTTCTTGTAGTTTTATGATTTAAACAATATAACAGATGTTAGAACTTGCTGGAATTATCATCTTAGGGATTTTCGCACAATGGATTGCTTGGAAAATTAAGATTCCTGCCATTTTACCACTTATTTTAATTGGTTTGGCCGTAGGGCCTTTGTCTACACTTTACCCTGAGGGCTTCCGTTATGAAGACGGCTCGCAATGGATACAGCCTATGTGGGAGGCCCAAAAAGGGTTTTTTCCTGGAGATAGTCTCTTTTATTTTGTTTCATTAGCTATTGGTATTATTCTTTTTGAAGGCGGTTTAACCCTTAAGATGAGCGAAATAAAAAAAGTAGGAGGAGTTATAGTTAAACTTATAAGCCTTGGCTCAATTGTTACTTTTTTCGGAGCCGGTTTGGCAGCACATTATGTTCTTGGCCTTAATTGGCAAGTTTCTTTTTTGTTTTCTGGACTTATCATTGTAACTGGCCCTACCGTAATAACACCTATTTTAAGAAACATTCCCTTGCGCAAAGACGTCTCTGCAGTTTTAAAGTGGGAAGGTATTTTAATAGACCCTATTGGCGCTCTTGTGGCGGTACTGGTTTTTGGATTTATAAGTGTAAATATTCCTGTTCAAGGTCTAGAGGAGGCCGTCTCACAGAGTCACGACACTGGAGGGAGTTACACTAAGCACGCTCTTTTGGAGTTTGGAAAAATCATAGTTATTGGTTTTGCTTTTGGTCTGGCCGGAGGATTTGCCATGTATCATGCCGTTAAAAGAAAAGCAATACCTCATTATCTTTTAAATGTTGCCTCGTTGTCTATGGTGCTACTCATTTTTGTGCTAAGTGATTTATTTGCTCACGAATCTGGCCTACTGGCTGTAGTTGTGATGGGTATGTATCTAGGAAACAGCGATCTTCCTAATTTGAAAGAACTTCTATACTTTAAAGAATCACTAAGTGTACTTCTTATATCCATCTTATTTATCTTGCTTTCTGCAAACATTAGCATTGATGACTTACTGCTTATATACAACTGGGAAACAGCCATTTTATTTGCTGTGGTCATTTTTGTTGTCAGGCCCTTGGGCGTCTTTTTAAGCACCACAAATTCAGGGCTTAGTATTAATGAAAAAGTATTCATTTCTTGGGTGGGCCCTCGTGGTATTGTTGCAGCGGGAATTGCCTCTCTCTTTGGAACAAAACTTGTTGAAATGGGCGTCCCCGGAGCACAATACATTACACCTCTTGTCTTTGGGCTAGTACTTGTTACGGTGTTGTTAAACGCAACCACAGCAAGAATGGTGGCTTCTTTACTGGGTGTGTTTTTGAAAAAGAGTGAGGGAATTATGATTATAGGCGGCTCTCGCGTTTCTAGATTAATCGCTGCCTATCTCCAAAAAAATAATAGGCGCGTTGTGCTTGTTGACAGCAACAGGGCTAATGTTGAAAAAGCAAAGGAGCTGGGTCTTGAGGCCTTGTCTGCAAATATTTACAATGATGATTTGAGTGATAATATAGAACTCAGCGAGATGGGCTATTTACTGTCAATGACCGCAAACGACGTTATTAATAGATACGCCATGGATAAGCTAGGTAAATCTTTTGGCGAAAACGGCACCTACAGACTTGTTACCTCAGAGGAGTTGAGAAGCAAAAAGACCAAGAGCAGTGATTTGTTTTGCCCTACCCACGACTACCTAGACTTAATGCGTGTTGCCGAAGCGTTTCCTTCTATACAGGAGGTTCAGGCCTCTAGTCTAGAAATATATACAGGCATAATAGAACTAATTAACAACAACCAAGACGCCATTGCTTTGTTTGTAAAAAGCACAGAGGGTGTGATTGCGCTTATTGATAATTCAAAAGAAATTGTAATTGAACAAAACACTACAATTGCTTATCTAGGAAGGCCCATGGACTTTGAAGATGTGATGACTAATAAAACTTCAGAACCCTTACAATAGCTTCAAACAACTATAAACAAAAGTGGCTCACCGCCACTTTTGTAAGACACAAAAAAATGAAAAAAGGTATCTTTATAGTAGGCGTTCTTGTCTTTGGTCTTATTTGTTGTGACGGCTCTGAAACAGGAAACTTAGAGTGCATAACAGCTATCCCAGAATTAAATGATGCCGCAGAGGCGTATAATCAAGATCCATCTACAGAAAACTGTAATATATATAAAGCAGCATTACAGGTATATATAAACAACGGCTGTGCAGGCATGGACCAAAGCGCTTATGCTGAGCTGGACGGGCTTCCGTGTAACTAATTTAGTTAATCATTTAACTTTAAAACAGCCATAAAAGCTGCTTGAGGAATCTCAACATTACCTACCTGGCGCATGCGTTTTTTCCCTTTTTTCTGCTTTTCTAGAAGCTTACGTTTTCTAGAAATATCTCCTCCATAACACTTTGCCGTAACATCTTTACGAACTGCCTTTACGGTTTCTCTTGAAATAATTTTTGCGCCTATAGCCGCTTGTATAGGAATATCAAATTGTTGTCTTGGGATAAGCTGGCGAAGTTTTTCACACATTTTTTTACCAATATCCTGAGCGTTGTCTTGATGTAGTAAAGAAGATAATGCATCTACAATATTACCGTTTAACAAGACGTCTAGTCTCACAAGTTTAGACTCTCGCATACCAATTGGGGTATAGTCAAAGGAAGCGTACCCTTTAGAGACTGTTTTTAAGCGGTCATAAAAGTCAAAAACAATTTCAGCCAAAGGCATATCAAAGGTAAGCTCTACACGCTCTGTAGTTAAATAGGTTTGGTTGGTAATTTGCCCTCGCTTTTCTATACATAAAGACATTACGTTTCCAACAAAGTCTGACTTTGTGATGATCGTAGCCTTGATGTACGGCTCTTCCATGCGGTTAAGCTTAGAGGGCTCTGGCAAATCACTAGGGTTGTTTACCAAAAGAACCGTATCTGGCTCTCTGTTGGTGTATGCGTTGTAGGATACGTTGGGTACTGTGGTAATGACAGTCATGTCAAACTCGCGCTCTAAACGCTCTTGTATAATCTCAAGGTGTAACATCCCCAAAAACCCGCACCTAAAGCCGAACCCTAAAGCAGCCGAACTCTCTGGTATAAAAACCAGTGAGGCGTCATTAAGCTGTAGCTTCTCCATAGAGGCCCGTAGCTCTTCATAATCTTCTGTGTCTACAGGGTAAATACCTGCAAACACCATTGGTTTTACATCCTCAAAGCCTTCAATCATGTTTGTTGTTGGGCTTTTTGCGTCTGTAATGGTGTCACCAACCTTTATCTCTTTTGCCTCTTTAATCCCCGTGATGAGGTATCCAACATCTCCCGTAGAAACAATTTTCTTAGGTGTTTGGGTTAAATTAAGGGTTCCCACCTCATCTGCAAAATAGGTTTTCCCTGTTGCCATAAACTTAATGTGCTGGCCTTTTTTAATCTCTCCGTTTAAAACTCTAAAGTACGTTTCAACACCCCTAAAAGGATTGTACACAGAATCAAAAATTAGGGCCTGTAAAGACTCTTCTTTAACCCCTTTTGGGGCAGGAACTCTTTCTATAATAGCGGTTAGTATTTCGGTAATACCAATACCTGTTTTTGCGCTGGCAGGAATAATTTCTTCTGGATCACAACCTAGAAGATCAACAATATCATCTGTAACCTCTTCTGGGCTAGCAGAAGGAAGGTCTATTTTATTAAGTACAGGAATAATTTCTAAATCATTTTCTAGGGCTAGGTATAGATTAGAAATAGTTTGAGCTTGTATGCTTTGCGCGGCATCTACAACCAATAAAGCGCCTTCACAGGCCGCAATGGACCGAGAAACTTCGTAGGAGAAATCTACGTGGCCAGGGGTGTCAATTAAATTTAAGACATACTCCTGCCCGTTGTGGGTATAGTTCATTTGTATGGCGTGACTCTTTATGGTAATACCACGCTCACGCTCTATGTCCATATTATCAAGCAACTGGGCTTGAGATTCGCGTTCGGTTACGGCGCCGGTGGCTCCTAATAGCCTGTCTGCCAGGGTGCTTTTACCGTGATCAATATGGGCAATAATGCAAAAATTACGAATGTTCTTCATGTAGCTTGTTGTTTGAAAACAATAATTTGCAAGCATATCAAGCAAATTTAAGGCTGTAAAGATACCACAAAAGGGCATCATGTACACAAGTTACCTTTAACCGATTTTTTGCAAAACCATGAATATCTTACGCTAGAAATCTACATCTTTGTTATAGTCCTTAATTTACCCTTATGATTTTACCCTTCTATTTATGCGGCACAATCTAGTTTTTTTATTTTCAAGCCTAAGGCGTTTCTCCAGCACCATAAAAGCCGGGCTTTTATTTTTGCTGCTTTTTCCTATAACCATTTTTGCCCAACAAAGCGAAATAAGCGGGACTGTTTTAGACCAAAACAAAGCCCCAATTTCTTTTGTGACTGTTCTTGTCCATAAGCTAGGTGCAGACCCTGGAGGCGCCACAGATATTGTTTCTACAAAAGGAACCACTACAGATGATCTAGGAAATTTCACTCTTGAAAACCTAGACCACGCAACCTATAGGCTTCACTTTAGTTTTATTGGCTTTCAGAGGCAGACCAAGAACATAACACTTACAACAAATACCTCTGTTGGCGCGATTATTCTTTTAGAAAGTAGCCAGATGCTTGACCAGGCAGTTATTACCATAAAAAGACCAACCATACAAAAAGCGCCAGGACGCCTTGTTTTTAATGTAGAAAACACATCTGTGGCCTCAGGAAGCGCATTAGATGTGCTAAAAAAAACACCTGGAGTTGTTGTCTCTCAACAAGGGATATCTGTAAAAAACAACAGCCCCGTTATTTATGTAAATAACAAACGGGTGTACCTCTCTGGCGAAGAAACACTCTCTTTACTCGAGAGCACAAACGCCTCTCTAATAAAGTCTGTGGAGGTGATTACAAATCCCTCTTCAAAATATGATGCAGATGCCACAACGGTACTAAACATAAACACCACAAGAGCCGTTGCTGTTGGTTATAAGGGTTCTGCCTCAACCACCTATGAGCAATCTGTGTATGCAAAATACAATATTGCAACCACCCAGTTTTATAAAAATAAATGGCTTACCAGCTATGCAAACTATTCTTACGCTCCAAGAAAAGAGTTTAAAGAAGATCAAAACAATACGCGCTTTTTTGCTCCTGATGAAATCACCACAAGGGGGTATAGAGACTCCTATTTTACAAGAGAAACTAGAACCAACTCTCACCAGGCAAATGTGGTCTTAGACATCACAGCAAGCCAGCAACACGCCTTTGGGCTTAGCGCCTCTGTTTTTGTGTCACCAAATAAGGTTTTCAACAACCAAGCCCTGAGCTACAACACTAGCAACACTCGGCAGCTAGACTCTACCTTTACAACCATGGGCAACTCAGTTAGAAACACTTCAAACATAGCCCTTAACGCAAACCATACCTGGAAAATTGACGATAATGGCGCCCAGATAGTCTCCCAGGCAAACTACATAACCTACAGCGCAGATAGATCACAAAACGTACAAACCAATTATTTTTTACCTAACGGCGAGCAAACAAGAAGCAATGACTTCACCACAAAAGGTAACCAAGACAGCGCTATTATAACAGGGCAAATAGATCTTAGCACCCCCCTTACCCAAGGAGCCCTTGATTGGGGCTTAAAGTTTAGCGATATAAAAATAAGTAGCGCTCAGGACTTCTTTAATCAAACAGATCAAGCACCGGTGCTAGACCAAAGCCTATCTGATGCCTTTGATTATCAAGAAAATATTTTTGCAGCATACTTTAATATAGCCAGAGAGTGGGAGCTGTGGAGTCTAGAAATGGGCTTACGAGCAGAGCAAACAGATGTTAGAGGGACATCAAAAAACGCAGGCCAAGTAAACAGCCAGTATTATTTTGAGTTATTTCCTAAAATGTCACTGCTGTACAGCGCCAATCAAAACAACAGCTTTGGCATGGGTTATTCTCGGTCTATAACCAGGCCAAGTTATGAGAGCTTAAACCCTTTTAGATACTTTATTAACGAAAACAATTACACAGACGGCAACCCCAATTTGGTCCCAGAAATAGACTCAAAATATACCCTAAGCTACACCTATAAAAACACTTGGTTTTTGGAGGCATATTACTGGCATATTAAAAATCCTCTGGAGGAGTTGCGATATCAAGACAATACCACGCGGGTACTACAAAACCTAGAATCAAACCTACTAAAAGGCCACCAGTACAGCCTGGATCTAACCTATGCAAAATCGGTAAGCTCATGGTGGTACCTCCAGGTAGTTACCTCAGGGTTTTTTATAGAGAATGAGTTTTTAGCCTTGCAAAGCGCACAACAAACAGCCCTTGCAAACACCTATGGTTTTTATGGACAAATTTACAGTGGTCTTGTTTTAAGTGAGCAGGCAAATATTACTAGCGATATTACAATGCTGTATATCTCAAACCTTATTTTTGGATCTTATACCTATAAAAATCAGTTTAACCTCTCTGCCTCTGTCAGGAAAAAGATTTGGGATAAAAAAGCGAGTATCACTATTGGGGTAGACGACATTTTTAACACCAACAATATTCCTGTTGCCTCGCGGTATGCAAATCAAGACAATAGTTATTTTGCAAGGGCAGAGTCTAGACTATTTAGGGTTGGTTTTACCTACAACTTCGGGAACTCAAAACTTCAAGACAACAACCGCCAGATCAACACAAAGGAGAGCGACAGGCTTAATTAAAAGCAAAGGCTTTTTTTTGAAAATTTCAGAATATAATTTTACTATTTTTGCACTATAAAGTAAGAACAAAAAAACCGCTCAGTACTATGGGCAAAACACATGGCTAAAATTGGAGACATAGATGTTGGAGAATTTCCGCTACTGCTAGCGCCCATGGAAGACGTAAGCGACCCTCCATTTAGAGCACTTTGCAAAGAGCAGGGTGCAGACGTGGTGTACACAGAGTTTATCTCTAGTGAGGGGCTTATTCGTGATGCTGCAAAAAGCGTCATGAAACTTGATATTTATGAAAAAGAACGCCCCGTAGGAATACAAATTTTTGGAGCTGTTTTGGAGTCTATGCTAAAGAGTATAGAAATTGTGGAGGCTAGTGGCCCAGATATAATAGATATTAACTTTGGATGCCCTGTTAAAAAAGTAGTAAGCAAAGGCGCGGGCGCGGGTATTTTAAAAGACATAGACCTTATGGTTTCTCTAACCCAGGCTATGGTAAAACACACCAAGTTGCCGGTAACGGTAAAAACACGTTTAGGCTGGGATGAAGACTCTATTAAAATTATTGAGGTAGCAGAGCGACTGCAAGATGTGGGTTGTAAAGCCATCTCTATTCACGGCAGGACACGTGCACAGATGTATAAAGGAGAGGCTAATTGGCACCCTATTGCAGATGTTAAAAACAACCAACGCATGCACATTCCTGTTTTTGGGAATGGAGATGTGGATACCCCAGAGAAGGCCATGCTTATGCGAGATGAATTTGGTCTTGACGGTGCTATGATTGGCCGCGCCAGCATAGGAAACCCATGGTTTTTTAACCAGGTAAAACATTTTTTTGAAACAGGCACTCACGCAGCTCCCCCAACGATGCAACAGCGGGTAGAGGCCGCAAGACGCCACCTGGAAATGGCTATAGACTGGAAAGGTGAAGTTCTTGGTGTTTTTGAAACCAGAAGGCATTACACCAACTACTTTAAAGGCATCCCACACTTTAAAGAATACCGTATGAAAATGGTCACCAGTGATCAAAGCCAAGACGTCTTTAAGGCTTTTGACGAGGTCTTAGAAAACTTTGGAGATTTTCAATTTGTTTAACCCTACCCAAGTAGTTGTTCTCTCACTCTGCTGGCCGCAATTTTTGCCGCTAGTAGCCCCAGGCTAGAAATAGTAAAAAATACAATAACCACATTTAGCCCAAGTAGTTTTACAGGATAGGCCAAACTAGGTGTTATGTATAAAAAGGAAAACGTTGCCTGTAGCCACACCACAATAATCCCCAGGATGATCCCGATGGTTCCTCCCAGGAGCGTCATAAGTGCGCCTTGGGTGAAGAAGATGCTTCTTATTTCTTTAAGGGTCGCCCCCATATTATAAAGAGTTTTAATGTTTTTTCTTTTGTCGAGAATCATCATAATAATGGCTCCAATGACATTAAAAAGCGCGATGATCATTATAAGTGTGCAAATAAGATATACGGCTATGTTTTCTGTGTTAAGCATTTTATAAAGCGCATCATTTTGTTGGATGCGTGTTTTTATAAGAACATCTTCTTTAAACAGGGCTGTTATTTTTTGTTTTGCTTTGTCTGCAGAAGCCTTTGGAGCAAGTTTGATTTCTAGGGCAGAAATTTTAGTACTATCCATAGACAAAAGGCTTCTTGCAAAATTTAAATCACTAAAAACGTATTTGGAGTTGAGCTCCTGGTTTACAAAATAGATACCAGAGACCACCGCGTTTTGTTTGGTAAAATCTTTTGAGGGGTTTAGCGGGTCTATTTGCCCTAATCCAGGTTTAGGCACAAAGACCTCTAAAAGACCACTATAATCTCTGGCGCCAAGACCAAGTTTATGTGAGGTGTCATAGCCAATAACCACCTCGCTTTTATTTGGAGTTAACCACTCTCTAGAGAGAAGGATGCTATCTGTGGGGTTTACAAGATTGTACTGATCGTCTACCCCTTTAATAAAAGCCATGTCGTTTTTGCCCTTAAACTGTATAAAGACTCTCTCTTCTATTATTTGAGAAGCCGCAGCCACCTCTTGCAAGCCTAAAAGCGCCTTATTTTGCGCCTGAGAAAATGGTATTGTTTTGCCCGAGGAGGGATATACCTTTAAATCGCTGTCAAAGATGTTGGTGTACTCAAGGCTATACTCTTTAAGACCAGAGAAGCCAGAGAGCACGATAAATAAAACCAGAGACCCTACCACAACTCCTGTGGCGGCAATGGCGGTAATAATATTAATGGCGTTGCTGCTGCTGGATGAAAATAGATACCGCTTTGCGATGTACAGCGAGAATTTCAATGGGCTATGATTTTCTTCTTTTTGGTAGTAGTTCTGGATCTTGTATTGGGTTTTGCTCTCCCTTTACAGCATCTTCAATTTTCTCTATGTAATCTAGAGAGTCATCATTGTAGAAGGTAAGCTCTGGCATTCTACGAAGTTGGTGTTTTGTGAGTTGGGCAATCTCATGTTTAATTTTCGGCTTAATACCGTTTAGCTCTTGGGTGATTTCTCTGGCGTTTGTGGATGGAAACACACTTACATACACCTTTGCAATAGATAAATCTGTGGTGACGCTCACCTTGCTCACAGAAATTAAAATTCCTGATTGCCCGGCTTCTCTGAGCTTGTTTTGTAATACATTTGCAAGGTCTTGTTGCAACACTCCTGCAATTTTTTTCTGTCTGTTACTTTCTATCATGTGGTAAAAGTACTATAATTAATGGTATGAGGCCTATTTTGGTTGCTGGGTAATCGTTATTTTTGATATAAAGATTACAGATTAAAAGGAGCCTACTATTTTTGAACCCGGGTAGATACTCCAAAAAGGCACACTAAAAACCAATACTTATGCGCAAAATAGAACATATAGGCATTGCCGTAAAAGACATGCAGGCGGCCACACAAATATATAGCGCCCTACTTGGGTACGCTCATTATAAAACTGAAGAAGTGCTAGGGGAAGGAGTAAACACCGCTTTTTTCACCTGCGGAGAAAGCAAGATAGAGCTTTTAGAGGCCACCAATCAAGATAGCGCGATTGCAAAATTTATTGCAAAAAAAGGAGAGGGCGTGCATCACATTGCTTTTGCTGTAGATGACATAAAGGCCGAAGTACAGCGGCTTGAAAAAGAGGGGTTTGTGGTGTTAAACCAGGAGCCAAAAATGGGCGCAGATAATAAATGGGTAGTGTTCTTGCATCCTAAATCTAGCAACGGGGTCTTGGTTGAATTGTGCCAAGAGCGTAATTAAGTTAAAAAAAGTTTGTGTAGCTATTAAAACACATTATTTTTGCAGCCATAATGCCGGTCCTATAGCTCAGTTGGTTAGAGCACCTGACTCATAATCAGGTGGTCCCTGGTTCGAGTCCAGGTGGGACCACAAGAAAGATAAAGCCTTTACAGAGATGTAGGGGCTTTTTTTGTGGGCTTTCAACACCTAATTAGCTTTTAACGACTAAACAACACACAACTCAAAGAACAGCATAAAACTACTAAAAATTGACAGACTTTTGACAGACATTTAAGTTCTTTTCGCCTTTTACACTCTTTAACAACCTATGTTGTGCCAACATATCTGCTCTAAAGATGAATTTAAAAAGAAAAAACCCCTACTAAATAGTAAGGGTTATTGGGAGTTATTAAAGTAATTAAACTACTGTTCTATTAAAAGTTAGTCAATTTTTGTTAAAGCAAACATATCTCCTTCACTATCAGTGATATTGACAACCCAACTTTCTCCAGATTTATCTATTTCATAGCTTACAATTACTGTCTCCAAAAGTTCTCCATCATTATAAAGCCCTATGGTTAAAACAGTATCAGTTGCAGTCCAGTTTACAGTATATATTTGATTAAATCCTGTCAGATAGGAAATTTCATCCCAAGTGCCACCGCCATCTTCAGCTAAATGCACCCACAAAGAGGAAACAGGTTCTCCATTTGGGGCATCATCTGCATCATACGTATCACCTTCCCAAAAACCAACTAAATCAGAAGAGTTATTATTAATGTTATCATTATTACTAGTAGAAGCACTACAAGCAACGATAAGTACAGTTAAAAAAAGATAGAGTAATTTTTTCATAATTTATGTTTTGAACAAATATAAACAAAAGGATAAAGCGGTGCGGTACAACCTTGATACAGAAAACCCTCACATTTCTGCAAGGGTTTCATACTATTGGGAGGTGTTAGTCAATTTTTGTTAACGCAAACATATCTCCTTCTTCGTCAGTAATATTAACTACCCAGCTTTCACCAGATTTATCTATTTCATAGTTTACAATTACAGTAGCCACAGGCTCACCTTCATCATAAAGTCTTATGGTTAAAACCGTATCACTTGCAGTCCAGTTAACTGCATAGACTTGACTAATACCTGTTATGTAAGGAGTTTCATTCCAAGCGCCAGCACCATTTTCAGCCAATCGAACCCATAGAGAGGAAACAGGTTCTCCATTTGGGGCCTCATCTGCATCAAATGTATCACCTTCCCAAGTACCCACCAAATCAGAAGGATTATTATTGTCGTTTTCGTTACTGCTATCACTACTACAAGCAACGATTAATACTGTTAAGACTAAATAGATAAGTTTTTTCATAATGTATGTTTTAAGTTCTTAATCAAAAATAATAAATAAATCTTAATGTGTTGATACAACTTTGGTACAGAAAACCCTCACATTTCTGCAAGGGTTTGGTATAGGGAGTTATTGAAAAATTAATCTGCTATTCTATTTAATATAGTAGTTTCACCATCCTCAATATCTATGAGTCTCACTTGGTCATTAGTTATAAAATCATATTCTTCAACATATGTTTCTCCATCGGGTAAAGTAGTAGTAGTCAACTGTGTGCTAGTGGTAGACCAATTGAATAAGTCTCCATCTTCTCCAGTTTCAGTAGCAATTCCAGTTCCGTCGGCATTAAATATTATTACAACGCTACCATCTCCGTCGTCAAACTCAAATAACCAGCTACCCACAAACTGGGCATT
>ENA-OSJC01000157-OSJC01000157.1-marine-metagenome-genome-assembly--contig:-NODE-157-length-68355-cov-5.310847_pt1 | contig 68355 bp, 70 predicted proteins | sample MGYA00237885_ERZ534234 | MGnify/ENA primary metagenome ERZ534234 (study PRJEB26413, sample SAMN06343907) | marine metagenome | isolation source: coastal waters | place: Atlantic Ocean: West Antarctic... | reverse complement strand
AGGCGCCCGATGCGTTGTTCGAGCAAGTCTGGGTTCATCGGCAAATCGAACAGTATGAGGTGATGAGAAAACTGGAAGTTGCGGCCTTCGCTCCCAATTTCTGAGCAGACAAGCGTCTGCGCTCCGCTTACCTCGTCGGCGAAATAGGCCGCGGCACGATCTCGTTCAATGATCGACAGGCCTTCATAAAAGGCAGAGGATCGTATGCCGGCACGCAGGTGCAAATGATGTTCGAGCGCAACGGCAGTGGACGCGTGCGCGCAGATGACCAGAACCTTGGCAGGTCGGAGCTGTTTAAGAGTTTTCTCCAGCCAGGTTACACGTGGGTCGAATGCAAGCCAGCTGTCGTCTAGATAGGGCGTTTCTGGATAAAGCCGTTCCTTAAGATCAACCTGCGCATGTGTGTACTGTTCGGGCGGCTCCAGTGGATATTGGTGGAGTATTCGCTGCGGGAAACCTGCAACCGCGGCGCGCGTGTTTCTGAATAAAACGCGCCCTGTGCCGTGTCGGTCTAGTATTTGTTCGATAATGTTAGAAGTGGATGCCTCCGTGTTTAGACCTGAGGGTAGGTCATCAACGACTTTCCCTGCCTCAAGCGCGTCGGCGAGTTCACTCCACTTGCGGTACTCTAATTCTTGTTCTTGAAATTTTTGTAAGTTATGAAAGCGCGATGGATCCAGCAAACGAAGGCGCGCGAAATGGCTGGCCTGGCCGGTTTGCTCAGGCGTAGCCGTGAGTAACAACAGCCCTTTTGTTTGTTGTGCTAGGGCTTCAACAAATGCATAGTCATCGTTTGTCGTGTCTTGTTCCCAACGCAGATGATGAGCTTCATCAATGACTATTAGGTCCCACTGCGAAGCCAGCGCCTCCATTCGCAATGCAGGTTGGGACACAAACAACTCTAGGTTGCTCAACACTAATTGCTCTGTCTCGAAGGGGTTGCCTTCGGTGATTTCTGCCAGACGCTCTGCGTCGAACAGAGAAAAATGCAAATTAAAGCGGCGTAGCATTTCCACTAGCCACTGGTGCAGAAGGCTGGGTGGCACTAACACGAGTATTCGCGAGGCCCGTCCCGTGAGCATCTGCTGCTGAATAATCATTCCTGCCTCAATAGTCTTTCCAAGGCCTACTTCGTCCGCCAGCAGGACACGTGGCGCGTGCCTTTGGCCTACTTCATTAGCGATGTAAAGTTGGTGGGGCAAAAGGTTTGTGCGTGAGCCCATTAGGCCTCGCACAGTCGAGCGTTGGAGCGTGTCTGCATGCATAAAGGTTGCGAAGCGCAATGCAAATTCACTGTGCTTGTCGAAATGTCCATTCAGTAACCGTTGTTGTGGCGTGGTCAACTGGATAAATGCGTCGAGCTCCAACTCAGATACGGTCAATTGCTGCTCGTGGTGATCCGTGCCGCTATAGACTAATAGTCCATGGTGCTCTGTTACTTCGGTTACCAGCACTTCCACTTGATCAACCGTAGAAATATGGTCCCCCGCCTTAAAACGCAGCCGCGTAAGGGGGGCGTTCGCGATGGCGTAGGTGCGCTCCTCTTCAACGGCAGGAAAGGCGAGGGTCACCCTGCGCCCTTCGATATCGACAATGATACCAAGTCCTAATTGGGCGTCAGCATGACTTACCCAGCGTTGTCCGACAATATAGTCCATCAAAAAGTGTTGCCTGTGATTGTGCAGAGAGGGGAATTTTAAACGGCCACCAGCTTACCATTGAAAGTGTGCATAAGCTTGAGTCTAGTAATCCAGAATTTAACTCGGTGCTGCAGCTGTTGTTGCCTGTATCTCCTCGATGCCAGAGAAAAAAACCTCCAGACTATTGCGGTAGGCCTGTTGCAATAAATCTTCGATATCGACTTCCTTGATCGCGGCAAGGGTTTCAGCGATAAAAGGGAGATAATAAGGAGCGTTAGGTCTGCCCCGATAGGGGACAGGCGTTAGATATGGAGCATCTGTTTCTAGTAACAGCTGAGCCATCGGAGTGGCGGCGACAACTCGCCGCACGTTATCAGCACTGTTGAAGGTCGTAATGCCGTTAAAACCTAGCATAAAACCCTCTGCGAGACAGAATTCTGCCAGCGCCAGAGAGGAGGTAAAACTGTGTATTACGCCCTTTCGAGCGAGCGACGCACCGCAATTTTTTAGTATATCGCGCGTATCATCGTCTGCCTCTCGAGTATGGATGACGACCGGAAGATCAAGCTCTATAGCGGTTTGTAATTGCTGCTCAAAAACGCGACGTTGTACCGCGCGGTCTGCGTGGTCGTAGTAATAGTCCAGGCCGATTTCACCGACGGCAAGTATTTTGGCATGTGCTGCATTTTTACGAATGATGGCATCAATCTCAGGGGTGTAAGACTCTGCTTCGTGTGGATGGATTCCCTGGGTACCCCATATATCTGGGGAAGATCTGGTGAGCTTCATGACACTGTCTAGATTGTCGGCTGAGACAGCGATGGTGATGATCCGTTCGATACCCACTTGACGAGATTTTTCAAGCGTAATTACTAGTTCCGTCTGCTCCAGATAGTCCAGGTGGCAATGGGTTTCTATGATGGGTGTTTTGAAGTGGGGGATATCGCGTCGCTTGGTCTTGCTCATGATTTGGGACTGCCTGATGTTATATGTTCATATGCTACATCTGCTGCTACCGAACGAAGGCTGAAGCATATCAGATGGGTATGTACCTCAAATGACGTTTCTATTTTGCGCTGTCTGAGCAGCGCTACCTGGCTTTCGGTAAGCTTTTTTCTGCCTAGGATTTTGATTTCTTAGGCGCAAGCTTTTTCACTGAAACGTTCGTCTTCTTTTTGGGTGTGGCTGTGACGCGGATTTTTTTCCTTGCGTTGATCGGATTCTTGGGCTTCGTCGCTATTTTTACTGACGGGTCCGCAGAGGCGCGAGCTTTTGACCGCAACTTTGGTGTTACCGCACCCATCGGCCTATTAGAAGCTTGTGCTCGCTTGGGCGATTGAATTTTGGCCTTGGCCGCAACTGCCGCCGTTTTGCGTCGGGCGGGCTCTAGCTTGGCAGCAGCGGCATAGAGCTCTTCATAGGCTGCAACTAGGCAGTCGTGGTAGAACTCAGGGTCAGGCATGATATCTCTATCTGCCAGTACGGACAGTGTCAGTTTGCCAGAGTAGCTAAATACTAGGTGGAAAATTCCCATCCCGGGGGTCAGTACACCCAGCCCGTAGTAGTCCACCATTTTGGCGCCAGCACAGTACAGCGGAAAGTTTGGGCCTGCTACGTTAGAAATGCAGGTCGAGATATTCACTGGCATGTGTTTGGACAGTTGATTGCGCGACCAGAAGCCGGCTACCGACTTTGAGATGACAGGCGCAAACACGCCTGCCAGCATCAGCGCGTTTACCATGGGGCTCGCTTCGCCGCTGATCTTCGCTTCTTCAGTTGATCCTTTAATAGCAGCGATTCGTTCGATTGGATCAACGATATCGGTATGGAGTGAAGAGAATACCGAACCAATTTGGTTGTTTTCATCGGTGGTTTCGTGTCGCGTGCGCATATTCAAGGGCATAGTTGCTGCGAGTGATCCCTCCTTCGGTGCCTCGCCTTTGGATACCAGATAGCGCTGCAGTGCACCGCCAATCACGGCAAGAGCCACGTCATTGATCGTGGCATCCGCGACATTTTTAATGTCCTTGAACCCTTCTAGCGGAAATTCGGCTGCGTCGAACACGCGGTGTGGGCCAACAGGCTTGTTTAGAATAGTTTTGGGCGCAGATATATCCGGGGGAGGCACCTCTTTGCGTGCAATATCGAGTGCATATTGGGTCAGATCTCGGGCACTTCTCGCGCTGCCGGTGAAGAGTTGCATTGTATTCTTCGCGCTATTGATCGTCGCTTTGGTCATTAGTTCTGCGACGGAAGGCGCGGTGTCTACTAGACGTGGTTCAGTTTCCCAGCTGCTCTTTTGCTCAGGGTTAGCCACCACGTCATGGAGAGCCGTCATAAAGGACGAACCGCCGGCACCGTCGACCATAGAATGATGCATTTTGGTGTAGACCGCGAAACAGCCTTTGGGAAGGTTAGGAATATTGTCAAGTCCCTCAATAATATAGGCTTCCCACAGTGGGCGGGACATATCCAGCGGACGCGAGTGGAGGCGGGCAGTCTGGATGCACAGCTGTCGCCAGTCACCGGGCTGTGGCAACGCAATATGTCGCAGATGAAACTCTACATCAAAGTTGGCGTCTTTGATCCAGTAGGGCCTATCCAGCCCCCCGGGAACTTCTACCAGCCGGGTGCGAAATAGTGTCAAATCGCCGAGGCGACGCTCAAAACTGGCAATCACGTCTTTAAAACGAACGAAGCCTCCGGGGGCCGTTGATGGGTCATAAATCCCCAGGCCGCCGATGTGTTGAGGAGTATTAGTTTGCTCCAGATTGATGAAGGCGGAGTCGAGTATTCCTAATTGTTTCATAATCTCTCAAGCAGCCATTGGCGGAACATCTCCGTTTCGCTTGAAGATAGCGCAGTCTGGCGAACTTTCCATTGGGTTTTTGCTTGGCGGCTTATCAAAGTCACGCCATGTTTACAGGCATTATACAGGTGTCACAGGGTAAACGTAAGGACGCGTAATACAGCGCGTTTCTATAGCAGATGCGGACTTCAGGCCACAATGGGTGGCCAGAACTGCTCGACAAGACAACCATTTAGCGCAAACCTCTGCCCGAATGAGGCTGTAACCTGCCTCTTCAAGCACATAAAGCTACGCGTTATGAAGCACCATCAGTGCCCCGCGCGCCGGGACTGGCTTGAGGGTTTTCCACTCAATGACTTCAGCAGAAAAGCGATCTTCACAGCGCCTTGCCATGTCGAAGAACGTCGAGCGTTGCGGGTCAGCAATCACGATCTGTTTTACACCCGCTTTGACAGCGCGATTGACCATATTAAAAACGGGGTCCACTAACTCATCCCAGAAACAGATGTCTGCAGCGATCAGCATATCGAAATGAGACAGCTGTTTGGTGGTTAATTTTTCAAACGTAGAGACAAGAGGTTGAGTGGAGACCCCGTTCAGGCTAGCGGATGCTTCCAAGTACGGAAATACGTCTGGGTCCGCATCAGCGGAAGTAACCTGTGAACCTAGGGTCTTGGCACACCATATCCCAGAAATCCCCCAGCCGCAGCCGACGTCGATAACACGGCTGCAGTGTTCCGGTCGATTTTTGCCCAGGTAGTCTATGAGCAGACGACTAGACTTCCACAGTTTATTTCCGTGTATGGACGGTTTAATGCCCTCGCGCCTGACCTGTCTCATTAACGGGTGAGAACTGGTGGGCATCGTAACGCCACGAAACCGGTGTCCTGTTGGTGGTTTAGGCTTGATCAACATAATTCCTTTTATCATGGGGTTAATCCAAACGGCGTAAGTCTAGGTCTTGGCTAGACGCGTGCGAGAATAAAAGTATTGTTGGCCGGGGTCCACAAAATTTATCGCTAAACGAGAAGAGTTGTTAGTGAGGATGCCAAAAGCTGATTGGTGTGCTTAGCCTGCTACGCTGTTCTAGCCTATCCTCGCCGGATTATATCGGGCGCGATGGATAGGGGAGGGGGTATGCTGGGATACGAAGCCATTCTCACGGCAGCCGCAGAGCTGCTGGTCGAGGTTGGAGTGGAGCGTATTTCGACCAATCTTTGGAGCAGGGTGACCCTCAGCTGAAAGCGTACCTCGCGAATGATTCCGTTGTATTGGCAGGGTATTCTGTGCGCTGCCTGAAGCTCCTATTCAGTCCTCTCCTAACACATCCTCGGCCTGAGGACCTTTATCACTTTCCGTGACGATGAAGCTTACGATTTGGCCATCACGCAGGCCGCGGCGGCCTTCACCACGGATAGAGCGGAAGTGCACAAAGATTTCTTCGCCGTCGTCCTTCGTGATAAAGCCAAAGCCCTTGGAGACATTAAACCACTTTACTGTTCCACGGTCGCGGGATGCGTCTGATGCGGATTGCGGGTGGTTTACAGTGTCTGTATCTGACTCAGAATGGGTCGTTTCATCGCGAACAAGGAGTGCGGTCGCAGCCGTGGCGATAAAAAACGCGACTAGAAGTTGCGGGAACAGTTCCGGGTCAAATGGCTGCCCCGTAAGAACTAGCGTGTAGAGCGTACACACTATGACCGCAATAACGAGACTGAGAATAAGTTTTGTAATAACACTCATCGGTTTACTCCCAATAATTAACCGTGTCAGGATTGCACGGTGTTGTTGGCGCTGGGCAGTCTAACATCAATAGCGCCGATGGGAATGCCCTGTGCAAAATAAGTAGCATCGCAGCGGCGTTGTCTGCAGCGCCAATGAAGAGGGGCAAGGGGCCTAACCCGCCAGGACTGATTGCGCTATTGCAAGACGCACGCCTAAACTCAGAGTTTTAAGACATCCTCAGCTTGCAAGCCTTTAGGGCCTTCAATCAATGTAAATTCCACTGCCTGACCTTCGTTGAGCGTCCGAAAACCCTCACCTTGAATCGACCTAAAGTGTACAAACACATCTTCTTCGCTGTCTGGCCTGGTGACAAAGCCGAACCCTTTTGCATTATTGAACCACTTGACCGTGCCACATATTCGATCACTCATTCTGCTTTCCTCGGTTTTACGTCTTATTTTATTATGTATGCCGTGCCTTGAATAAGCATTTTAAAAGCGATAAAGCTCTCTAATACCTTCTTTAGATATCTCTGATACGTTGTAATTGCTCCTGCAAAGTCGTCAGCGCCTGCAGTTGCGTCTGCATTTTATCCTGTTCTTTAGCTACGACAGCTGCGGGTGCTTTGTCGACAAACGCTGCATTGCCTAATTTGCCTTGCAGACGCGTCAGATCAGCTTCAAGTTTGCTAATTTCACGGGTTAAGCGCGCGATTTCGATATCCTTATCAATCAGCCCCGCCATGGGTACTAATATCTCCAATTCCCCCGCCAGTGCCGTTGCGGCAAGTGGAACATCATCATCTTTGGCCAGCCACTCTATCGTCTCAATCTTAGCGAGCTTTCTCAGATATTGCGAATTTTTGGCGAGTCTGGATCGGTCATTCTCATCGCCTTTGCGCAACAACACCGAGAGCTCCTTTCCTGGAGGAATGTTCATTTCGCCGCGAATGTTGCGCACGCCCTCGATAACCAGCTTAAGCCACTCAATGTTTTCATTGGCTCGCAGGTCTATATCGTGTTCATTGGGTTCAGGGTAGGGCTGCAACATTATGGTAGGCCCTGATTTACCTGCCAATGGCCCGACCGATTGCCAAATTTCTTCAGTGATGAACGGCATCATGGGGTGCAGTAGCCGCAGCCATATTTCTAGCACGCGGATCAAGGTTTGCCGTGTTCCCCGTTTCGCTTCACGCGAGGCGTTATCGTCCCACAGAACGGATTTTGACAGTTCCAAATACCAGTCGCAGTATTCGTTCCATATAAACTCATATAAGGCCTGAGACGCCATATCAAAACGGTAGTTGGCGACAGCGCGCGCGACCTCTGCCGTTGTTTCCTGGACTTTGCTTATAATCCATCGGTCGGCTAGGCTTAATTCCACCGGGGCATCAGTCTGCGTGCCACAGTCCTCGGTTTCGCAGTTCATTAGTACATAACGTGCAGCATTCCAAATTTTGTTGCAAAAATTTCTGTAGCCCTCGATGCGACCAATATCGAATTTAATATCGCGGCCCGTCGAAGCCAGCGAGTAATACGTGAACCGCAGTGCATCGGTGCCATAAGATGCGATGCCGTTAGGAAATTGTCGACGTGTCGATTTTTCAATCTTAGTTGCAAGCTGTGGCTGCATCAGGCCACTGGTGCGCTTGAGAATCAGTTCGTCAAGTTCGATGCCATCAATAAGATCGATGGGGTCGATAACATTGCCCTTAGACTTGGACATCTTCTGGCCTTCGCTGTCGCGCACCAAACCATGTATGTAAACCGTATGAAATGGCACTTCCTGGCGCAGGTGTAAGGCCATCATAATCATCCGAGCAACCCAGAAGAAGATAATATCAAAGCCGGTTACGAGCACGGAACTCGGATGAAAAGTCACCAGCTCCTCTGTTTCGTCCGGCCATCCTAAGGTTGAAAAAGTCCACAGCGCGGAAGAGAACCACGTATCGAGCACATCCTCATCCTGACGCAGCATTATCTCGTCGCCTAGTGTGTTGTCCTTTCGCACAGCCTCTTCGCTTTCTCCGACATAGAAGTTTCCGTCGGCGTCATACCAGGCAGGAATCCGATGTCCCCACCACAACTGGCGACTGATACACCAGTCTTGGATATCTCGCATCCAAGCAAAGTAGGTGTTTTCCCATTGTTTGGGCACGAACTGGATGTCTCCATTTTCTACGGCTGCGATGGCGGGTGTGGCCATCTTTTTGGCATCGACATACCACTGATCTGTCAGGTAGGGTTCGATGACGACACCAGAGCGGTCCCCACGCGGCACGCTTAACGTGTGGTCTACGACTTTGTCGAGGAATCCCAATGCGTCCATATCGGCGATCACGCGCTGCCGCGCTTCGACTCGGTCGAGGCCTCGATAGGACTCTGGTGCATTGTCATTGATTGCGGCATCGTCGTTTAAAATGTTAATGAGAGGTAGCTCGTGCCGCCGGCCCATCTCGTAGTCGTTGAAATCGTGGGCCGGGGTGATTTTGACGCAGCCGGTGCCGAACTCGCGGTCGACATATTCGTCGGCGATTATCGGTATTTCTCGATCGCACAGGGGTAGCATAACGGTGCTTCCAATTAAACCCGCATAGCGCTCGTCTTCTGGGTGAACCGCTACGGCGCAGTCGCCCAGCATGGTTTCAGGGCGGGTAGTGGCGACTATGAGGTGACCCTGAGCACCAGCCAGTGGATACTTGAAGTGCCACATGTGGCCCTGCTCCTCTTCAGAGATGACCTCTAAGTCGGAGATGGCGGTATGAAGCGCAGGATCCCAGTTAACGAGCCTTTGGCCACGGTAAATAAGGCCTTCACGATAAAGTCGGATAAACACCTCTTGTACCGCTGCTGACAGTCCCGGATCCATAGTGAATCGCTCGCGTGACCAGTCCAGGGAGGCTCCAAGGCGGCGCATCTGTTGTGTAATGGCGCCGCCAGACTTTTCTTTCCATTTCCAGACTTGCTCAATAAATTTTTCGCGTCCCAAATCATGACGATTGATCCCCTGTGCTTCCAGCTGGCGCTCAACCACCATTTGCGTGGCAATGCCAGCGTGATCGGTGCCGGGCTGCCAGAGTGTGTTGTAGCCAGACATACGGTGGTAGCGAATAAGCGCGTCCATGATGGCTTCCTGAAAGCCGTGCCCCATGTGGAGGCTGCCCGTCACGTTGGGCGGTGGAATCATAATGCTATAGGCCTGTTCCCCACCCTGGGGGGCGAAATACCCTTTATCCTCCCACTCCTGATACCAGCGGGTTTCAATATTAGTGGGTTGGAATGTTTTATCCATAACTCAGCGAATCCAGAATAGGGTGGGTCATTAAGCTGGCCGACGTCTTCGGCCAGCTTATGAGGAGATTATACGGTAGTCGTCCGCTGATCGGAATCGCGGTGCCTCTAAACGGGCTATCACAATTCAACTAGAGATCGTGCTTTTCCAGTTGATAACCACGGTCTTTGTAAAAGGTCCAAGATTTTCGCAGGGCTGCGAGGCTGTCGGGTTCCTGCGTGACGACTTCGGCGACACGCTGAAATCGACTAAAGAACGACGGAATCGCCAGTTGCAAGTTAATCAAAAGGTCATTGTGATCGTCCGGCTCTTGTCCCCAGCCTATGGCAATAGTTTCTGAGTGTTCCTGTCCATGCAATCCGTGAGGGACAAAACTGGCGGGCTTAAAGTTCCATAAGAGTTCATCGAGGACAGCTGCTTGTGCTTCGTCAGTCGTGTTTATAAAAATGCGATGTCCACGCTGGAAGGCTTTGTCGGCTAAACGCGCAGCAACCCGCAATCGTTGACCGGGATCCGAAGTTTGCATGACATAAAAGCCTACCAACGTCATTATTATTGCCCTGCACGGTCCAAAAGATAGCGGGTTAGGAGCGCCACGGGGCGTCCGGTCGCTCCTTTTGGCGCGCCATTCCAGGCCGATCCCGCGATATCAAGATGGGCCCAGTTGTAGTCGCGTGCGAAGCACGACAAAAAGCATGCCGCAGTGATAGAGCCGCCACCGCCGCCGCCGATATTGGCCAAATCTGCAAAGTTGCTTTTGATCTGATTTTGGTAGTCATCCCACAATGGCATGCGCCAGGCGCGGTCGTGTGAATCGGTGCCCGCGGCGAGTAATTGTTCCGCTAGGACGTCTTCATTGGCAAATAGCCCAGTAGCATGTGAGCCTAGGGCCACTACGCATGCGCCGGTGAGCGTCGCTATGTCGATAACGGCTGCAGGCTTGAATCGCGCGGCATAGGTCAGAGCGTCGCACAGGACCAAGCGTCCCTCAGCATCTGTATTAAGTACTTCGATTGTTTTCCCCGACATGCTGGTTACGACATCGCCAGGCTTTGTCGCTTTCCCGTCCGGCATGTTCTCGGCAGCCGCAACAATGCCTACAACGTTCAGCGGCAACCCTAACTCAGCAATAGCGCGCATCGTACCGAATACACTAGCTGCGCCTCCCATATCAAACTTCATTTCATCCATCTTAGCACCCCCTTTCAGAGAAATTCCGCCGCTGTCGAAAGTGATACCTTTGCCAACCAATACCTGGGGTTTATCTGCTGTTTTACCGCCCTTATAGTTCATAACGATGAGCTTGGCAGGTTGGTCACTGCCGGCAGAAACTGAGAGGAGAGCGCCCATGGCCAACGCCCGCATTTGCTTCTCCTCTAGCACGCTGACCGTTAACTTGGCCGTGCTACGGGCTAATTTTCGGGCGTGTCGTGCCAGATAAGAGGGCGTGCAAATGTTACCCGGTAAATTCGCGAGATTGGCAGCGTCATTGATGCCCATGCCAATAGCTTTACCTTCGCGTAGGGCGCGGCTAGCAATTCGTAATGGGATGGCCCCTTTCGTATTAATGACTAGGCGGCTCAGCTTCATTGCTGCCCTAGGCTTGGAGACGGTTTCAGTGTATCGGTATGAGGCGGCGATAAGATGCCGGGCCAGGTAGGTCAGCATCCATTTGGCGTCACTTTCTTTTAACCCTAGCCCTGCGAGATGCAGCATAGCCTCGCTGGCCTGTTTAGTGACAAGTGCGTTATAGAGAGTTCGGCTGAACGCTCTTGCGCCCTCTCGATCAAACTTCTTCGCATCTCCACACCCAATCAGCAGTATGCGTTTGGTGGTATCGGTGCCGGGCAGTATCAGGCTCTCGCCCGATTTGGCGCTAAAGTCACCCAGTGCAAGCGCCGCCTTGATGGAGCCAAAGGAAGCTTTGTCGAGTTTTAATGCTGCACCAGATAATTTTGTATCTTGGAACAATGGCAAAATAGCACATTGACTGGCGGCAGTGGCTGCATCTGCGACATCTCTTGCGATGAACGTTGTGGCGGGCATAGATTTATTCCTCAGTGGAGTGATGACGCCCTAGTGTATGCTGGCCAGCGGCCAAACTGAAATGAAAAAACAGTTGAGTGCAAAAGTCTTAGAGCTTTAGGTATCTTTTTTCTTCTCCGAATTGGGGAGCAGGATCAATTCGGTGCCCGAGAGATAGTCATGCCAATATCGGTGGTTACGGTCGACTAGGCACCACAGATAACCAAGCCCCAGGCAGGCCGCAGACAGAAATGCTCCTAGGCAGCGAAGGATGGACTTGCCTACTGTGGGAGGGTGGCCTTGGAGGTCGACTAGCTTTATGCGCCACGTTTGCATGCCGAGAGTTTGTCCGGTTTTAACCCAGAAAATACTGAAAAAAAACATAATGCTCAGCGTGGTCAGAAGCTGCGCCAGGTGGGCATTGAGGACTTGCTGTGCGCCGTCTGTGGCCTGCACCACAATAACCAGTGCAAGTCCATTGACTACGGCTATTAACGCTACCACCAAGAGCAGGTCATAGATCATGGCGGTCAAGCGTCGCAGCAAAGAAGGGCTTTGGGAAATATCAGGTTCTGTCATGCGCGGCAGTTTAGCATTATTAGGCAAAAGTATTAACGAAATGTAAATTGAGAGCTGTTTCATGCGCGTGATATATTAATCTTTAATAGTAGAGACTGCGCGCATGAATGTACTTCTGGTGGAAGATGATAAGCAGGTAGGTGACTTTATCGTCACCGAGCTGACGGCGGCGGGGCACCGCTGTGTCCACGAGCTAGACGGTGCGGCGGGATTTCGTGCGGCCAAGAGCGCCACCTTTGATGTCATGGTGATCGATCGCATGATGCCACGGATGGATGGGCTGGCATTAATGAATGCCCTGCGAGAGGCTGGGAATAATACCCCCGTGGTGATACTCAGTGCTCTGGGCGAAGTAGACGACCGGGTTCAGGGTTTGCACTGTGGTGCGGATGACTACCTCGTAAAGCCATTTGCTATGGCGGAGTTATTGGCAAGGCTGGACGTGCTGCATCGTCGGGTCTCGGCAGCGGTGGGTGAGTTGCAAACCACGTTGATGGTGGCTGATTTATCTATGGATTTGCTGCGGCAGCATGTGCAGCGCCAAACGATCACTATTACGTTACAGCCGCGCGAGTATAAACTGTTGGAATATCTGATGCGCCACGCTGGCCAAGTCGTGACGCGGGCAATGCTGTTGGAGCACGTATGGGGCTACCACTTTGATCCGCAAACCAATGTCATCGATGTGCACGTGTCGCGCCTGCGGCAGAAAATCGATAAGGGTTTCGACCATGCTTTGCTTTCTACCGTGAGAGGGAAGGGGTACCGTCTCGGCCCCCAACTGGACGACTGAGCACAACGCGATGAAAACAAGACAGGTCGTTAGCAGTCTCACGTTTCATGGAATCGTTAAATACGTCTCGGCTCTCAGTGCTACGGTGTTTCTGCTGTTGGGCGCTTTTTATCTGTATTTCAGCTACACCTCTTTCCGCGCGCTAGGTGAGAGCGTTATGAGCGAACTTGAAACGCTTGAGGTGGTCTACAGCGGTCAGTCTTTGGCTGGGGTCACCCAGTATATCGATGATGAGTTGGCGTCGTCGTCAATCCATCGCTTCTATTATCTAGTGACTGATGCGGAAGGTGTAAAAGTTGCAGGAGATCTTCCAGCAAGCCCGAGTTATCGAGAGTTTGATGATGGCTGGCTGGGCTTTGAATTGGCACTGCAGAACTGGGGGCAGTCTATTGATGTCGAGTTCTTAGCCTACCCGATGCTACTCGGAGACGGGTACGAAGTTATGGTGGCGCGTGATTATGCCGATATCGTTGACCGGGCGGAGTTAGTGTTTCGCACGCTCTTTCGGTTTTTGATTGCGACCTTGATATTGGGCATTACAGGCGGATTTTTTAGTGCGGCGCGAGCACTGGATCAAGTCGAACGGTTGAATCAGGACGTTTCCCGTATTATTCGGGGAGGCGCTACCGAACGGTTGCAGGTAGAAGAAGAGAAGGGCTATATCCGTGTTCTGGCTATGTTTATGAACCAGATGTTGGAGCAGATGGAAGAGTTAATGCAGGGGGTGCGTCGTGTCTCCGATAACATAGCGCATGACTTGCGCACACCTCTGACGCGGATGCGCAACGACCTTAGCCAGTTGCGCGATAGGTCAGGCCAAGAAGAAGGGGGACAGTTAGGGCGCATCATTGACGAGTGCGATGAACTTTTATCCTCGTTTAATGCACTCCTGCGAATCTCCACCCTAGAATCGGGCAACCGCTTGGCCGGCGGCAGCGATATAGAGCTGCGGGCCCTGCTTCGAGATGTCGTGGAACTCTACGAACCGCTGGCGGAACAACGGGACATTGAGTTGCAGTTTGAGGCTCCTCAGGCACAGATGTGCAAAGGGGATATGGACTTATTGTTCCAGATGTTTGCCAATCTGCTCGACAATGCGATTAAGTATACAAAGCCGCACGGACATATTCGGGTGCAGATGGACGTAAAGTTGGCAGCTGATGGTGGGCGCGGACACATCGTTGTTATCTCTGATTCCGGACCTGGTATTGCTTTTTTGGAGCGCGACAATGTATTTCGGCGCTTCTACCGCGTGGAGTCGAGTCGCGGGGAGCACCCGGGTCATGGTCTGGGTCTTAGTCTGGTGCAAGCGATTGCGCAGTATCATTATGGCTCGGTAGAGTTGGGCAACAATCATCCAGGTTTGCAGGTCAGAGTCGAGCTTCCCTAGAGCTTCACGTGTCAAATTGGATTAGCCTGGCCGGATTAGGGTTATGCTTTATCCAATACGTCTCGAGGCGTTCAGTCGTCGGACGAGGCCAGAGACAAAACCGAACGCTCGTGTGGCACGAACGTTGCTTCCAATGCAGCACAATCGCTGAAGTCGAAGTCTGCAGGAGACAGTGTCAAGTCGTCGATATTGGGTGAAACCGGATTCCTAGTTAGCGGTAAATTGGGGATGAGCTCGCCCGCTGCTGCCATATTAAGGTGACTGGTGTCGGGCATAGCCGGAGCCGATGATGGTTCCTGAGACAAGCGCTGCCCCAAAGTGTTCATCGTCAAGTCAGAGGTGTCTAGGCTGCAACTGATTGGCACGGCGCGCTCGTTTATTCGTAAGACGTCTGTTCCCGGAGGCGCTAGCTCAATACCTCCCGTACCTACTGTGTGTTTGGGTTGCGCAACAGATACCGGTGTACTTGCCTCCGTTGTTTTGCCGTGGTCAGCGATTGATGGGGCCGCAACAGCCGCAATTTTTTTCGCCGCAGTTTGGGTGCTTTGAACGGCAGTATCAGCCTGTTCGGACTCAGATCTGATAACACTTACTGTAGGCTCTGCACCGGCTCGCTGCATCACAACCTTGTATTTGAGGGCGGTTGCTTGGTCACAGTCACTTTTAACTAATTGAGTTTTGCCGCTGAATAATCTGTCTAAAGTCTGCTGATCTGCATTGAACGCCTTGGCTAGCTTTTCCCGGACGCTGGCTATGTTGTGCCCATCCACTAACCGACCCGCAAAATAGACGTTGTACCGGACTGTCATTGGGCAGCGCTCACATAAGTTATACCCGCAGTATACGGGTTACTCTCGGCAGGGTCTTGCCTGATTTGAAGCGACAATTGCGAGGGTTTATGGCTGACCCTCGTGACTTGCTTCTGCTAAGATGGACGTATTCAATTGTGTGGCTATTTTTAATGAGCGACCGCGTCCCAACTCGATTTGTTCAGACATTGCTGCGTATGGTGGGTGATAGAGGTTATAACTTTAGCCTCGTTCTCAGCGATGCCGGTCTGGATTTTGACCCTTTGAAGGAGTCTGATCCTGCCTATCGCAGCGAGATCAGCGCCATGCAATATTCCCGCATTTACCAGAGCGTCCTGAGACTGTTACAGGATGAAACTTTCGGTACGACCGGGAGTGAGTTGGTCGCGCCCGGCGCATTTCGTATGATGTGCTATTGCATTATCTCATGCGACAATCTTGGGCAGGCAATCCAGCGCGCTGCGGATTTTTATCGGACATTCTTTGGCGAGAATAGCCAGCTTTACGCTAACTTTAGTGACCAGTTCGCCCGAGTTGGCTATCGCACTATGGTGCGACATGACCGGTCTCGTGTCGAGGCTGCGGATGCTTATGGATTGTCGACGTGGCATCGTTTTTTCGGCTGGCTGTGCGGACGTCCAATAGAGCTAAAACGAGTGGATTTCTCCGGCGATACACCCAAACGATTGGAGAAATATGAAAAGCTTTTCGGTTGTCCGCTGTATTTCAATCAGGCACATGACCTGCTCTACTTCGATAGTGCATGTCTGGCATGGCCCGTTGTGCATACTGAGCACTCCTTGCGTGAGTTCTTACGCACTGCGCCCTACCAGTTGCTGATGATGGAGACTAACCCGGAGGGGAATAACATCTCTGCGCAGGTAAAAGCTATGATAGGACATGATTTTAGTGAAGGCTTTCCAGGGTTTGAAGCTATTAGCAGTGCGCTGAAAATATCTGCTCCGACCCTTCGCCGCAGATTAAAGCGCGAGGGTACAACTTTTCAGCAGCTTAAGGACCAGGCCCGTTGTGAAGCTGCCAAGCTTTGCCTCGTTCGGCCGGAGTTGTCAATTAACGAGGTTTCGCTGCAGATGGGTTTTACTGATCCTAGTGCTTTTCATCGATCGTTCAAAAAGTGGACGTTACAGACTCCGGGTCAGTTCCGCGCCAGTCTTCGAGTCAGTAAAAGCTGAGGATTCGAGCTGACACCCTACACTGACCTTGGTTATAATTTAGACGCTTGGTCCCCCCCCACATTTTTTAGCAGGCCGTCTATGATTGTCCAGCAACAGATAGAGCAGCAACTTCAGAGCAGATTTTCCCCAGTATTTCGGGAGGTCACTAATGAAAGTTATCTGCATAGTGTGCCGCCTGATTCAGAAACCCATTTTCGGGTGGTGATTGTCAGTAGCAGTTTTGAGGAGTGCTCCAGGGTTGCCCGGCATCAGCAAGTCTATGCTGTTCTAGCGTTACAGCTGGCGGGACCGGTACATGCTCTCGCCTTACATACGTACACACCTGCCGAATGGGAGGCGCGCGAGCAGGTAGTTCAGGCTTCGCCAGATTGCCTCGGTGGCAGTAAAGCTGACCCAACCTAGGGTAATATAATGGACTCAGTTGTCGTTGCGACGCTCTATAAATTTGTCACCTTAGAAGATTACCACGAGTGTCGTGAGCCTCTGCTGGACGCGTGCGTAACGGCGGGAGTCCGGGGCACCATACTGCTGGCACGTGAGGGCATCAATGGCACTATTGCAGGCAGTAAGGAAGGCGTCGAGTGCGTTATTGCTTACCTGCGCAGTGATTTTCGCCTGGCGGATCTAGAGCACAAGGAATCCTGCGACGACCATGTGCCTTTTTATCGTATGAAGGTCAAGTTGAAGAAAGAAATAGTTACAATGGGTGTGATGGGAGTTGATCCCAATACGCGTGTCGGGACGTATGTCAGTCCTCAGAATTGGAATGATTTAGTCAGCGATCCTGACGTTTTTTTAATCGATACGCGCAATGATTATGAATGTGACATTGGCAGTTTTAGTGGTGCTATAGATCCGCGCACTCAAAACTTTCGAGAATTCCCGGATTTTGTTCGCGCGAATCTTGATCCTGCTAAACATAAAAAAGTCGCGATGTTTTGCACCGGAGGAATTCGCTGTGAAAAAGCCTCTGCCTTTATGCTTAATGAAGGCTTCGAGGAGGTATATCACCTTCAAGGCGGCATTTTGAAATACCTCGAGGAGGTACCGCAGGAGGACAGTATTTGGGAGGGCGAGTGTTTTGTCTTCGACAACAGAGTTTCGGTTGATCATCAGCTAGAGAAAGGGCGATATGATCAATGTTTTGGTTGTCGTCATCCTATCACGTCGGAAGAGAAGCAATCTGGTCAGTACGAAGCGGGGGTGTGCTGTCCTCATTGCTACGATGCTCTGACGACGGATCAGGCATCGCGCTTCAGAGAGCGCCAGAGGCAGGTAGAGCTAGCCACACTGCGGGGCGAACCTCATGTCGGTGCACCACCGCCAGCACGTCAGCAGTCCAAAGTGAAAATCGACCTAGACTGATCGCTTTACCTGCCGTAATAGTCTTGCCGATTATTTCAGATAAAGATTAATAGCGTTTCTGAATTTACTCACTGGAACAAAGGTGCTGCGTCCCTCGCCATTACCTTGAGAGATGACGCCGCACAGTAGCGGTTCTGCGCTTTTTGAAAGTTGTATGACTGCACCACCTGAGGCGCCCTTATGGGCCATACAATCGGTGTCGCCGAGACTGCGCTGTTGGTGGTAAATGACGCAGGCAGGGTCGAACGTCAGCGTCTCACCAGAATCGCCTATACCACTGTCGCGAGAGTAGCCAGCCATGGTCACTGTCCGATCGGGATCCGCAATGTGAGGATGAACGTTTAAAGCGATAATCTGCTGTGAGCTTATGTTGCGGCGCAAGCGTAAAATGGCCCAATCGGCGTGCATTCCGCCGCCATCGGCTAAGCGCAAAGCTTCTCGCTTCACTGGCTCGCCTGAGCGTGTCAGCGCTGTAAAGAGGATTGGTTTACTCAGATCGCTATATAGCTCGATGCAGTGCCATGCAGTGATAATGATATTGGCATCGTGTTGAGTGGTGTTGGACACTAGGGTGGCACTGCAATCTTCCATATAGTGTGAGCGATGGCCATCACGATAGCGCTGCCCCGGTACTTGTAGCTTGCCGACCGCACGCAGCCAAGGTGAAGACTCGGAGGAAAACACCTGCCGTGAGTCTGCCGACTCCGTTGTGCTCGAAAGCAACAGGATACATAGCATTGACAGCGTTGCTGAATATTTTTGGTGGTGTCTCATTTTACCTGCCGATCTGCCGCATCGACTTTAGTTCTTCTGACCATCAAGCACGAGGCAAGTGCGAGCATGTAACCGCTGATTACCCAGTGCAGGTCCGCCGCAGTGACAGGAAATTGCAGCGCGGCGGCGGGGCGTGCTGTCATAACAGCGTAGAAATCGAGGTTAACGGCAAACATGATCATTGCTGCGGTAATGACGATATAGTGCAGATTCAGATCGTTTTTGAGCGAGGAATGCATCGCCGCAATTATAAGGCAAAGCAAAGAATTTGCATTAGCAGATTTAATTTTTTATATAAAGATAGCCGTTAAATACGAGGCTGCTTTTTGCTTGTTTAGCCCCCCCTTTATATTGCAAAGAGGGGGCTTAAAAGGACTAAAACGTATCTCGAAAACGGGGGATGGAGCCCCCGCCTATATTAGCAAGATGGAGCAGGGCCAACCAACGACCATACCTCGGGGCTTGCCAGCGGTGAAGAGCCAAGTGTCCACCAATTGGCGCGATAGACATTGCCCTGAAATACTGCCTCTCTGCCCTCAAGAAAGATCGTAGACGCAGAGTAGTCGAGGCGCACCTCAGAGACCAGTTCGAATGCATTCGTTGCATCAGGCGCAACATCAACGGTCCACCATTTGGCTTTATAGACCAAACCGTTAAAGCTCACGATTTCACCGCCGGTGTAAATTGTGGCGGAGTTGAAGGCAGGTTGCATAGACGCCGTTGGATCAGATGCATCGCAGGAATCCGACTCATTGCCTACGGGTGTTTCTGCAGTAGCCGCCGCGAGAGTGACGTTGGCCGTATTCTGGATCGTAGCATTACCTTGAATGGCAGTAGCAACAACCACCAAAGTTAACTCGCCAGCGAATGCTTCATGCACGTGCAGCTTTAGATCGACGGTTTGCGCAGACGCAATGGGCTCAGGTGCATCACAGGAATCTGAGTCATCAGGCATTTGCATGGTGTCGTCTAAGATAAAGCTATCACTCGTAACCGTCGCGCCGCTGCTGTCAAACAGAGTAGCGACAACGTCCATTGCTCCGTCTGTAGAGACGGTAAAGTGAACGTCGGCCATGCCAGCACCGTTTATTTCGACAGGTGAATCTACGTTAGTGAGCGTTACTTGATACTCGGACGCTATAGCTGCAAATTCAATGGCGACTTGAATAGACTGTATATCGTCATTTCCCGCTGCATAAACCTTGTTAGCACCCGCGACTGGGGTGAACGTATCTCCGGTTTTTTCACCTGCGAAGAAATAACCCTGTGAGTTGATGGCGCGCGCCAGTTCAAGACTTGCAGCAGCACCAGAGGTGGCCACCGTCGCGGTGTATGAAGCAGACAGAGAGACATTTTCACCGTTTGTATCCATCACACGGGTATAGATAGTGTCTCCCACATCAAGTGCAATGGCACCCGATATGGTCCCGACTTCTAAAAACGAATTATCGTCGATCACGGGGGCGCCACCGGCTTCGAAGTTTACGTCAATTACGTTGTAGAAAGATGCCGCCGTGTCACCAACATCCCATACCGCTAGGATGACTTGATAACCTTCACGATACGGCACTTCACAGGCGTGCTGGACTGTCATTGGCGGGCGTACCATGCCGCCGTCATATTCACAGAAAGGGGTCAATTCAAAAGAGGAGCGTGACAGGGGTTGTGATTGATCCCAGTCAGGAGTCGTAATGAAGTATCGCCAATCACGAGCGACATGATTCGCAGTAAACTGCCAGGCAAATACGTTTGTTCCAGCAGCCATATCGCTTTTCGACCAACGAGCTGGCGTTTGTGCGTTGAGCTCAGACCAGGCTGGACTTCCTGCTGCAGCGATCGTGCCATCAGCGGGCCCTCCAACGGGAAAACGTGGACTGCCGTCTACGCCTTCTACAGATTGAGGCTCATATTGCACTGCACCGCAGCCAGTATTTCCGCCCAATTTGCAGAGATATGATCGACTTTCAGGTTGTGAAACATATCCGTGCGAAAAAGACTCGACCGATAGAGCCATTGCGGCAACACCGGCTGCTATTGCGAATTGTGTTTTAATCATCTTCATAACAAATTTCCCTTACGCTTTACCAATGGTGTGAAAAATTACAGAAATATCCTGCAATGCTTTTGTATACTCTCGGTGTTTTGCCGAATGTAGTTTTAAAAAGCAGGGGGTTTCTAATACAAATCCCTGCCATCCGATAATGAGACAGAGGCTCTCGGGTAAAGTTCCCTCAGTGCGTTAAGAGAGTAGGCCACTCAGATGGCGTCGTTGGCATATTGTTTTGTCATTTAGCCGCCAGGCATTTACGATAGGGATGCGATACCGTGTCGGTGTAACAGACAGTTGGGGGAATAGCATATGGGCCTTTTGCAAGATCGAATCGTGGTAGTGACTGGAGCCAGTCGTGGTGCAGGAAAAGGTATAGCACTGGCGCTTGGTGCGACCGGAGCCACTGTTTACGTGACTGGACGGACACGAAACGAGGGGGATGCGCCTCTGCCGGGCACAGTGCAAGGCACTGCAGATGCGGTCACAGCAGCAGGCGGCAAGGGCATACCTGTTTATTGCGATCACTGTGATGACGAAAGTGTACAAAAATTGTTCGAGCAAGTAACTGTTGAGCAGGGTCGACTGGATATTTTGGTGAACAATGCCACAAGTTTGCATGATGCGATGACTCAATCAGGCCCGTTCTGGGAAAAACCGCTGGCACTCACTGAGCTTTGGGAGGTCGGTATGCGGTCACACTACAGCGCAGCGTGGTATGCAGCACCCCTTCTGTTGGCCAATGGTGAAGGTCTGATCATCAATACCTCGTCCTTTGGCGGACGTATTTATATGCACGGCCCAGCTTACGGCGCCGGGAAAGCGGCAGTGGATAAGATGTCACATGACATGGCGATTGATTTTCGTCCGCACAATGTCGCCGTCATTTCAATTTGGATGGGCCTTCTCCTGACCGAGCGCACGCAGCGTGTGTTTGATGCGGAACCAGAGAAATATGCGGATTTGGTCGCGACCGCTGAAACCCCGCAGTTCACTGGGAGAGTAATCGATGGGTTGGCCAGAGATTCTAAGTTGATGGACAAGAGTGGAGGAGTGCTTATCGGGGCTGAATTGGCACAAGAATATGGTATTACTGATGTTAACGGTAAGTCTCCTCCATCCCATCGAGCCTTTTTCGGCGACCCTACCACCTATGGTAAGGCCGTCGTGGAATAGTCTTGATACCCTGGATGAAGGATGCGAGCATTGTGAAATCTCCAATACAGTAAGAATCGGAAGCAGTCTTAAGGTAGGCCGCGACAGCGGTAATTAAATAATAAAAGATAGACAGGTGACGTCATGAACGAATACGAGTCAGAAAGTGCTCATGCGCGGCTGCTCACTGCGTTCGTCAGCGGCGCTGGTAGTCGATCAGATCGTGATGTATTGCCGTTTCACCGAGATATTCTGATAAGTCAGACGCACGAGGAGATCAAGCTTACACTGTTTGCCACGTGTCTTGGCGAAGTTCTATTTCGCGATGCAAACCTAAACTTTACCGCCTAAAGCGCTGATTACGCGCGGGAGATATTATGAAGCTACAAGGACGATTACCCGAGGGGCACTACGCCGATTGTGCGAATGGCTATCGAATACATTATCTGGACGAGGGGCAAGGCGAAGTCGTCGTGTTTTTACATGGGTCAGGTCCGGGCGCCAGTGGCTATAGTAATTTTAAGGGCAACTATCGCCATCTAGTGGATGCCGGTTATCGCTGTATTATCCCAGATCACATTGGCTATGGTTTTTCAGACAAGCCTAACGATGTTGATCACCCCTTGTCATTTTTTGTCGAGTGCATCAAGCAAACACTTGACGTGGCTGGCGTAGAAAGATGCACATTGGTGGGAAATTCTTTGGGTGGCGCTATAGCGCTGGGCCTGGCGTTAGAGTATCCGCAACGCGTGGACAAGCTCGTTCTAATGGCGCCAGGTGGCCTAAGTGAGCTGGCTGACTATCAGCAAATGCCAGGCATGCAGAAAGTATTCAAAGTGTTCGGATCAGATGAGCCGGTGACGCCTGCAGTCATGAAGGATCTATTCGCCACCGGTCTTATGCATGACTCACAGCATGCTACCGATGAGCTGGTGGAAGAGCGGATGCAGATTATGGAGATGATGAATGGTCATGTGATGGCGACTATGCAAGTCCCTAATCTTGTCGACCGATTGCACGAACTTGAGTGTCCAGTGCTGGGATTTTGGGGTATGGATGAGAAGATGATGCCTGAGAACGGTATTATGGCCATGGCCAAAAACATAAAACATTTGCGCCTGATTTTGGCGACGGAATGCGGGCACTGGGTAATGGTCGAGCACGAAGCGATGTTTAACCGTTATTGTCTGGATTTTCTGCAACACGGCTAGGGCACCGATGTCTTCAGTACGAGGCTTAACCGCCAACACAGTGCATGGCTGAAGTGCCACTGTATTGATGGTGATGTTGTAGTTCAAAAAACGAGACGGGCGGCAGCGTGTGGACTTTGCTTGAGGTCGAACAAAATATTGTACTGGTGAAATCCAAAAGACGTGTAACATTGCCGCCTCAATAAGGAAGGCAGGTGAGCTTATGATGCACAAAGACCAGATCAAAGAGCTGGGAGATGAGCTCTACCAAGCGCTTCGTACTCAGTCGCCTGTAGGGCCGTTGACAGAGCGAGAGAGTGACATCACCATCGAGGACGCGTACCACATTTCTTTGCGGATGGTCAGTCAGCGCGTAAGTCTGGACGGCGAGCGCGTTGTTGGCAAGAAAATCGGGGTAACCAGTAAGCCTGTGCAGGACATGCTTAAGGTCTTTCAGCCAGATTTCGGTTTTCTAACAGATAAGATGGAATGTGCTGATGGCGCCAGTATCCCCATCGCAGGCACTATGATTCAGCCTAGGGCTGAGGGTGAAATTGCATTCCGTTTAAAACAAGATTTAGTTGGTCCGGGAGTGACGGAGCAGGATGTACTGGACGCTACTGCCACCATTATGCCGTGCTTCGAAATTGTCGATTCTAGGATTCATGACTGGAACATAAAGATTCAGGACACCATAGCGGATAACGCATCCTGTGGCGTTTATGTGCTGGGTAAAAACGAAGTCGACCCTCGCGATTTTGATTTGCCGAATTTGAAGATGACGATCTTTAAAAATGGTGAGTTTAATTCGGAAGGAATGGGAAGTGCCGTGCAGGGTAATCCATTGACGGCAGTGGCGTGGTTGGCCAATACCTTAGGTGAGTTTGGCATACCTTTCAAGGCGGGTGAGATCATTCTTTCGGGCTCGCTGGTGCCTCTGATTCCCGTTGTTGCAGGTGATGAGATGTCACTGATCATTGAAGGAATTGGAGGTTGTCGCTGTAAATTTGTATAGTGTCATCGCCCTGACGAGACGTCATTGCAGAGAGAGGCGCTGATGCCAGTCGGTATCACACACAGTATAACCCTATAGAACTACAGAGATTCAACATGAGCAAAAAAGTAAAGGCAGCAATAATTGGCCCCGGAAATATCGGCACGGATCTGCTGATGAAGGCCATGCGCAGTGAGCTGATTGAGCCTATCTGGATGGTGGGTGTGGATGTGGACTCACCGGGTTTGGCAAGGGCTTTAGAGATAGGACTGAAAACCACCGCAGATGGCGTAGACGGCATGTTGCCAACGATGGCAGCGGACGGCGTACAGATTTGTTTTGACGCCACTTCTGCCTATGCTCATGCGGAAAACAGCCGTAAGGTCAATGAGCTGGGTGCGGTGATGATCGATTTAACGCCCGCGGCGATTGGGCCGTTTTGTGTGCCGCCGGTCAATTTGAGTGAAGCCGTTGCTGCGAAGGCAATGAACGTCAACATGGTGACCTGCGGTGGCCAGGCGACCATCCCTATGGTGGCTGCTGTTAGTCGTGTACAGAACGTGGCCTATGGCGAAATTGTGGCGACAGTGAGTAGCAAGTCAGCGGGTCCGGGTACGCGTAAAAACATCGACGAGTTTACGCGTACTACCGCCAGTGGCATCGAAAAAGTGGGCGGTGCAAAAAGTGGCAAAGCTATTATTGTTATCAATCCGGCTGAGCCCCCGCTGATAATGCGAGACACTATTCACTGCCTAACGGTTGACGAGCCCGATCAGGCTGCCATTACCCAGTCGGTGCATGACATGCTCGCAGAAGTGCAAAAGTATGTCCCAGGATACACCCTAAAGAACGGGCCGGTATTCGATGGTAAGCGAGTCTCAATTTATATGGAAGTTGAAGGCCTGGGTGATTTTCTGCCAAAATATGCGGGTAATCTGGACATCATGACCGCAGCAGGTCTGCGCACGGCAGAAATGTACGCCCAAGAGATTCTGGCCGGCGCTTTTGTGCCCACCGCCGCCTGAACACCGTCGATAGTAAATACGAGAGAGCGACACAATGGACCTGACCGGAAAGAAAATTACGATTCATGATATGTGCCTGCGCGATGGTATGCACCCTAAGCAGCATCAGATTACTGTCGAGCAAATGGTCACGATTGCCAAGGCCATGGATGAGGCGGGGATACCGATGATTGAAGTGACGCACGGCGACGGGCTGGGTGGTGCGTCGGTGAATTACGGTTTTCCTGCGGCCAGTGATGAGGAGTATCTGACGGCTGTGTGTAAAGAGGTGAAGAACACGAAGGTCTCCGCACTGTTGTTGCCCGGCATCGGTACCGTGGATCACCTTAAAATGGCTGTCGGTTGTGGCATCTCTTCTATTCGGGTAGCGACGCATTGTACTGAAGCTGATGTTGCTGAGCAGCATCTTGCAATGGCGGCCAAATATCCCGACCTCGATACCGTAGGTTTCCTGATGATGGCCCATATGATAGGTCCTGAAGAGTTGGTTCAACAGCTGAAAATGATGGAGGACTTTGGGGCCAACTGTGTCTACATTACGGACTCTGCAGGCTATATGTTGCCCGATCATGTAACCGAACGGGTAGCACTGGCGAGGGCCGAGCTAAGGCCGGAAACCGAGCTAGGCTTTCATGGGCATCACAACATGGCGATGGGTGTTGCGAACTCTCTTGCCGCCGTTGACGCAGGTGCTAACCGAATTGATGGTTCTCTGGCCGGGCTGGGTGCAGGTGCGGGTAATACGCCGCTGGAAGTGTTTATTGCCGTTTGTGATCGCATGGGTGTCGAAACAGGTATTGATTTGTTCAAGGCTATGGATGTTGCGGAAGATCTTGTTGTGCCAATGATGGACCAGATGGTGCGTGTTGATCGCGACGCTCTTACGCTTGGCTATGCAGGTGTATATTCGTCCTTCCTGCTGTTTGCCAAACGCAGCGCTGAGAAATATGGGTTGTCCAGTCGCGATATTCTGGTTGAGCTTGGACGTCGCAGAACCGTCGGTGGACAGGAAGACATGATTGAAGATCTCGCTCTGGATATGGCGAAGGAAAGGGATGCCACGTAATACCCATTAGCCACGAGTATCAGGTCTGTCATGTGCCGATAATAACGTCAGTTTCAAGGGGTCAGCATGAAAAAGAATCGGCTAGGTAAAAGCTCTATTGTGGTGTCAGATATCTGTATGGGAACCATGACCTTCGGTAATCAGGCAGATGAAAAAGCGTCTTTTCGTATTATGGATATGGCCTATGATGCCGGTGTAGACTTTTACGATACGGCGGAGATGTATCCAGTACCTCCCGATCCAAAATACGTTGGAGCGACGGAAGAGATCGTTGGACGATGGATGAAGACAAAAGATCGAGAGTCGTTGATTATAGCGTCTAAGGTGGCAGGCCCTAGCCACGTCTGGATCACTGCGCCCTTTCGAGGTGGTAAGACGGGCCTTGATCGGCATCACATCATGCGCGCCGTGGAGGGCAGTTTACGACGCCTAGATACCGATTACATTGACTTATACCAGACCCACTGGCCCGATGCAGATTATCCTCAAGAGGAGATTATGATGGCCCTGGACGAGCTCGTGCGTTCGGGTAAGGTGCGGATTCTGGGATGCAGCAATGAATCTACTTGGGGTTTGACCAAGAGCCTTTGGGCCTCTGACACCCATGGGCTTGCACGTCACGATACCATTCAGAATAACTTCAGCCTGAATAACCGTCGCTTTGAAGATGAGCTTGCTCAGGCTTGTCGTCAGGAACATGTGAGCCTAATCCCTTATTCGCCACTGGGTGGCGGAGTCCTGAGTGGTAAATACAACGATGGGGCGTTTCCGGAAGGCGCACGCTTTTCGATGTATCTGCAAGCGCCCAAACGGCAGCAGGCTATGATGCATCGCTTTGTGAATGAAAAAACGCTGGAATCCACCCGTCGCTACCAGGCTATTGCCGCGGGGCTGGAGATGTCTGCTGTCACTATGGCAATTGCCTGGAGTAAGCAGCATGATTTTGTGGCTTCTACGATTGTCGGTGCCACGACCCCAGAGCAGGTGCCGGAGCTATTGGCGGCGGCTGAGGTTATATTGAGTGCTGATACGCTTGCGGAAATTAATGCGGTATCTCGGGATATACTTTATCCGATGGGATAGATCGTCGAGGGTCACTCAGATCGTCTAACTACGGCACTGGAATCGTGCAGCAATACTGCCGGGTATCCTAAACAGTGAAGGCGCCCATTGGATACGTGATTCATCAATCTCGATAGCAGTGAAACGCTTGGCCATCTGCTGGAAAGCTATCTCAGCGTTCATTCGCGCAAGATGTGATCCAAGACAAAAGTGTATGCCGCCTCCGAATGAGCAGTGTTTGGCTTCATGGCGACTAATATCAAAGCGGTCCGGATCAGTAAAATACAGTGGATCTCGATGGGCACCAATTAACAGCGCATACACGTTGGCATTGGCAGGGATTGTGATGCCGCTGAATTCTGTGTCCTCCCATAGGATTCTGAGTGTAATAGGAATTGACGGCTCAAAGCGCAAACACTCCTCGACGGCGTAAAGGCGTTGCTGACGAGCTTGCGCAAACGATCGTGATCCGGCGGATCCATTCGCAGCATAAATTTGGATGCGTTGGTTTCTTCGCGGGTTTCTCCTGGAATAAGTCCGTCTATGTCACGCATGCCGCTGCGGCTGTGTTTTAAAAGTTTTTGTATGTCCGCATAATTAGATAGGCGCCAGTCGCCCAGGGGAGTGAGGTTAACTGGCTGTGTTTCTCGCAGATATTTGTAGTGCGGATGAGGGTTCGGTTTGAGATCTGTGGTGGTGGGATTTGCCCCATACCATCCAGCGGCGGCGTCGCCACCGCTGGAGGTTTTTATATTATCCATGCAGTAAACACCCTTGTTGTTTCGTCGTTCGCTATTCAGTGTAGACTTAGCGATGAAGTACGTAAAATTTATCTGCGTTTTATTTGGATGGCTTGCCGGCAGTGGTCCGGCTGCCCATCTTTTAGCCACTTAGGCGCCTCTGCTGGGCATTTCTGCCGCTCGAGACACGTTTGTCGTTGTGCCTGGTTGAGGAGGAGTTTTGTCAATGAAATTATTCTACCCCATGTGTATTGTTCTCTCGCTGGTTGCATGCGGAGGCGATGCTAACCGTTATAGCGCCTCTGCAGAGTCCACGGACTTCGAGCCGGATGAGCGCCCTATAGCCACGACGTTGGTCTATGCATGCAACGACTATGAATTTGTTGCTCGCCTGGGCCCCGGAGAAATGGCTCTGTGGCTGCCCGAGCGCTATGTGATTTTATCGCAGGTGGGCAGCGCATCTGGCACGCTCTATGAGGAGGGAGAGGTTTCGTTTTGGAGCAGAGGCGAAGAGGCCATGCTGACGGTGGGGGAGCAGCATCACAAAAATTGCCATCTGCGACCTGATCGCGTGGCTTGGGAAGATGCTCGGCGTCGCGGTGTAGATTTTCGCGGAGTGGGTAGCGATCCGGGTTGGTCGCTTGAAATACGCAGGGGGCGGCAACTACTATTTATTTTAGATCATGGCACGCAGAGGATACTGGTGCCGAATCAGACAGAACAAGGTGACGGCTCTATGTCTGTTTATGCTGGAGCCACCGAAACGCAAGATTTGAGGGTTGAGATTGTAGATGTGTCCTGTGTTGATGCTGGTAGCGGGAATATTTTCCCCAGTGAGGTCGTGGTGACGTTTAATGGTACTGGGTATCAAGGCTGTGGTCAGGACTTGTACTATCCTTGGACAGACTAGACAACACCGCTAAAAAAATTCCTCAACTTCTGATAAATGAATGAATAAATAAATTTAATATTATTGTTGAGGGATAGTAAAGTCAGCTATGCCTGTTGTTGGACGTCAAAAGTCTAGATTGCATGTGCAGTAGTGTGAGGTGCAGTGATACCCTATCAGGCCAAGGAGGCCACGCTCTTAAGTACGAGTCGCACCAGTTCAGCCTGCCTAGAAACGCCGGTTTTGGCAAAAATGGATTTAAGCTGTGCTCTGGCTGTGTGCTGCGAGATATTTTGTGCGACAGACACTTGCGCCAGACTCAGTCCGCGGGCTAGCAGTGTGGCAAGATTGGCCTCTGCCGGGGTCAACTCAAATAGGGCGCCTAGAATGGGTCGCGATGTAGATTCTTGGAGGTCGGGATCGCTAATAAACACCGCAGCAGAGGGGCTGACCTGACCTTCGCTCCACTGTGAAGCCGGCACGGGTCGGACAACCAGGCCGAGGTCGGAGCGGCCACCCGGGCGTGGCACCCGCAATGCGCGCACTACCGAGGTTTCGCCGTGCAGCTGTGCTCTGATAATATTCGTCAGGGCCTCCTGCAGCTCTTTATTGATATCGCGACCCTCAATGTGCAGATGGCCATCCCGCAGGCTCAGGCCCTCACCTTGGTCAAGTAGGGCACGGCCGACTGCATTGGTCGTCAACATTCGACCTTGCTCATCGAGAATGATACTGGCGACCGATAGCTGATTCACCGCGCCTGCGTAGAGATCCCGCTCCGAGGTCATGCGATTCAGCTTGGCGTAGATTTCGATAGCACGGGACAAGTGTGGTGTAAGGAGCGTCAGCAACTGACGCTCTGTTGTTTTGAACCGTGCCTCGCTGGCGCTCCTTGAAAAGCGCAACCTGGCCAGCATTCCGCCGGGTTCAGAGGTATCCACCCCTAAAATACGAAAAAGATTTATAGGTTTAAGATAGTGCAGATAATAATCTGATGTCACCAGATCTTTGTCCGGCAAGATATCTTCTAGTGCAACGACCTTTCCTAGGGGCAAGCTGACAAAAGGGTCCAATGAAAAAAATTGTTCTCGATAAGCGCTGACTTGCCAGTCGTTAGGGTCCGCGAGCGTGACATTACTATTGTGCGAACTCTGATCTGGCCGGACACAGTTTAGGATAACGCCTTGGTCGTCTGCTGAGGGGGGTCGTAGCACCAGGGAAACGACCTCAGCATCCAACGCTTCGCGCAGCGCGGGCAGCGCGCTTTGCCAAGGTTGCGTCTCTAACGCGCCCTGATAAAGGAGACCTATCAGTTCGCTAAAATCGCTTTCATTGAGTTTGGGTTTCATTCGCGATGAGTCAAGTGACGCGTCGAGGTTATGAACTGGCGTTGGCGGCGTTTAGAAATGCCGGTTTTTCGCCGCCGCCGTGAACGGCAAAGTCAGTGCCGCTCACATAAGATGCCAGCGCAGAGGCCAAGAAAAGACACGCATGACCCACGTCCGCAGGCGCTGCCATGCGACCCAACGGTATGGTGGCACCGACAGCCGCTATGCCGTCTTCATCGCCGTAGTGTAAGTGTGCTTGTTCGGTCTCTGTCAGTCCCACAACCAGAGCATTTACACGCACTTTTGGGGCCCATTCCACGGCCAGCGAGGTTCCGAGGTTCACCAGCCCTGCTTTGGCTGCACCGTAGGCTGCGGTGCCCGGTGACGGCCGGATGGTACTGACACTGGCGATATTGATGATGCAGCCGCCAGATTCCTGCTGCTGCATAACTCGATTGGCCACTTGGCTAAAGTTCAACGGAGCGATCAGATTAAGCCGGATAATGGACTCCGAAAAGCGCGGCGACGCTGTTGCAGCCTCGGCATAGGGTGCGCCGCCGGCATTGTTAATTAACACATCGAGCCGGCCAAACTGCTGGAACGCAAATGCAACGCAGCTCTCAATCTGGTCGTAGTCGCGGACATCGCAGGCTATGAAAAGCGCCTTGCGTCCATTGCATTCGGGAAGGGATTCAGGCGCTGTCCTGCCGCAGATGAGGACGTCTGCGCCGGCATCGAGAAAACATTCGGTGATTCCTCGGCCTATACCCTTGCCGCCGCCAGTGACGATAATAGCCATTCCGTTAAAATCCAGCATTTTATCCATAATAGAGTGTCTCCTGATGAGCGAAATGAGCACAAGGCATCTCTGCACTTGAGATCAGGCCACGATTTACATAATATGCTCTGGCTGTGCGTATCCTAACCGAATTTCCCTTGACTGGAAATTTTAGATGGGTGTTTATTTATCCGCTCGCGGAACAATACAGATCGCGCTTGTAAACACTGTACTCCCTTACAACTTTATTATATTAGGAATAAGTTATATGACGACAGAAACCTTGCCGGTCCTCGCCATTCTTGGCGGCACTGGAGATTTGGGAACCGGTTTGGCTCGGCGTTGGGCGCAGGTTGGGTATGAGGTTATTATTGGTTCACGGACACAGGAAAAGGCTGAAGCCGCCGTCGCGGATTTACGTGAAGTGATGGCAGAGCGAGGCGTTGCTGAAATTAGTGTTCGTGCCATGGAGAATTTGGCTGCCGCAGAGGCTGCTGATATTGTGACCCTAACGGTCCCTTTCAGTCACCAGTCTAGCACTCTTGATCTGGTCAAAGAGGCGTTACATGACAAGATACTGATCGATGTCACGGTGCCTTTGGTGCCGCCGAAGGTGGCCCGCGTGCAGCTGCCTCCCCAAGGCAGTGCGGGTCAAATCGCACAGGAATTGCTTGGTGAAGAGGTGTATGTGGTGTCGGCTTTTCAGAATGTGGCTGCTGCGCATTTGCAGGAGGGTCGAGGGTTGGAGTGCGATGTGTTAGTGACGGGTAATAAGAAAGTTGCGCGGCAAGCAGTGATCACCTTGATTGAAGCGGCAGGGATGCGTGGCTTTCACGCTGGTATGATAAATAATGCCGCTGCGGCCGAAGCTTTGACATCGGTGTTAATTACAATCAATAAGCAGTACGGTTGTCATGCGGGCATTAAAATTAGTGGGTTGGACGACATAGACTAGATGACCGCTAGTCTGGCGCTGATGCCTTTATTGGGATTTCCCCTTGTGGAGCCGGGGGATGATCTTGCATTCCTCATCATGGATGCATTGCGGGACAATGATCTCAGCTTGCAGCAGGGCGATGTTCTTGTGGTCGCACAAAAGATCGTGTCCAAAGCCGAAAATCGCTATGTGCGATTAGCGGATGTGGAGGTCAGTCCTGAGGCGCAGGTCCTCGCCGAAAAAGCGGGAAAGGACCCTCGTCAGGTGCAGCTCATTCTGCAGGAGAGCAAGGAGGTTATTCGCGTGCGGCCAGGGGTTATTATTGTCGAGCACCGCAACGGGTATGTTCATGCCAATGCTGGCATCGATAAATCGAATATTCGTATTGATGCAGACGACCCCCGCGTACTGCTGCTGCCGAAAGATCCTGACGCTTCAGCACTCGCGCTGCGCAAGGGGCTTGCTGAGCTTGGCGCGATCGCACCCCAAGTGATCATCAATGACAGTATGGGAAGGGCCTGGCGCAATGGCACGGTGGGTTTGGCGATTGGTACGGCAGGTCTGGCGCCACTTTACAACCAGATAGGTGAAGAGGATATGTTTGGCAATAAGCTCGAGGTGACGGAACCCGCGGTGGCCGATGAGTTAGCGGCTGGCGCCTCTTTTGTCATGGGTCAGGCCGCTGAGGCTTGTCCTGTTATATTGGCCCGTGGCGCAACGTTGAAGCACTCTAATAGTGGATCAGCAGGGTTGCTGCGCGATAAATCACTCGATATGTTTCGCTGATGAAGGCGCTTCAGGAATCAGTCCTTGCCCTGTCTGGCGGGGTCGGCGGGGCAAAGCTGGCGCTAGGGCTAGCGGACGTGCTGCCCCAGGGGCAGCTGCATGTCATGGCAAACACTGGAGACGATTTCAGGCATCTCGGTCTGCATATCAGCCCCGATATTGACACCTTACTTTACACGCTGTCTGGCAAGGCCAACGAAGTTCTTGGGTGGGGCCTAGCGGGCGAAACATGGAGTGTGATGGACGCGCTTGAGCGCCTGCGTGGTGACACTTGGTTTCGGTTGGGCGACAACGATCTAGCGACCCATTTATGGCGCACTGCCCAGATTGAGGAGGGTGCCAGCCTGCTGCAGATTACCGATACACTCGCGCGGCAGCTAGGTATTCACAGTCATATTCATCCTATGTGTGAGGAGCGGGTAAGTACTATCGTTCATAGTGAGGGACGCAATTTACCCTTCCAGCACTACTTCGTCAGAGAACAGTGCAAGCCAGCGGTGACCGGATTTAGTTTTGAGGGGATTGCTCAGGCCAGTCCTAATCCCAACGTCATGGCGTTGCTGGCTGACGAGGCGTTTTCCGCCATTGTTGTCTGCCCTTCTAACCCTTTTGTGAGTGTTGACCCGATACTGCAGATACCGCAAATGTGGACAACCTTGCGAGACTGCGCTGCGCCCCTAGTTCTGGTTTCTCCCATCGTCGGGGGCATCGCTCTTAAAGGACCGGCCGCCAAAATGATGTCAGAGCTGGGCGTGCCAGTGACGGCATTGGGTGTGGCGCAGCATTATTGTGATCTCTACCCGGATTTGCTGGATTACTTCGTAATTGATGAAAGTGACGCTACACTAGCTCCAGAAATTGCTAGTCTAGGAGTAGAAGTGGCTATTGCGCCCACCATTATGAACAATCTTGGCGACAAACAACGTTTGGCACAGTGTGTCCTAGGCTTGGTGGGCTAGGGCTGATGGCACAGGCGCTCGTTCCCTTTAAAGACCTTTCACTCGCTAAGTCGCGCTTGGCTGACGTGCTCACTCGTGCCGAGCGTCGAGCGCTGGCCCAGGCTATGGTAGAGGATGTGCTCACGGTGTTGAGTAGTCATAGACATATTGCCCGCATTACACTGGTATCCGATGACCCCGGAGCGAATATGTTGGCGCAGAAATACGGGGCGGAGTGTTGGACAGAGAGTGCCTTGGGCTGTCGTGGTCTGAATCCCCTAATAAGGAGTGCCAGTGAGCGTTTGTTGGGCACTGGAGAGGAACCTCTTATGGTGTTGCACGGTGACTTGCCGCTGTTGACAGGAGAAGACATCAGCGTCGTGGTGGAAAGCCAGCAGGCGTTGGGCGGGTTAATAGTGGGTTGTGACAGTAAAGGTATCGGGACTAATCTGCTGGCGTTTAACGCCGCTAGTACGCCGCGCTTTTGTTTCGGGCTTGACAGCTGCGCTGCGCATGTTGCCAGTGCCAAAGACGCGGGTATGCCAGTGCAGGTGTTGCAAAGATCCGGGATAGGCTTGGATGTAGACGAAGCGCCGGACTTAAAATATGTAATGGAGCAGCTGCCTTTCAACCCGGCAAGCAATACCGCACAGTTGCTTTATAATACCGAGCTTGGGGCGCGTGCGGCCCTAGCTTTGACCGCTCTATTGGGTAATATAGACTCCGGTAGCACAGATTTATCTGATGATTTGACGAGAGGGATGGCAAGCTGATGTCGGATTGGCAATTTTTGCAAGAGCAACTACTGCGGGGTGAAATGCTCAGCGATCAGCAGTCACTGTCTCTGGCGGACTTCGATGACACCGAGGCGCTAGTGCAAGCGGCGTCTGTCCTCCGTGATTGCGGCCATCAAAATGTGATCACCTATTCACGCAAAGTATTCATACCCTTAACGCACCTGTGTAGGGATGTCTGCCACTACTGCACGTTTGCACGCACGCCGAAAAAAATTGAACAGCCCTATATGCCGGTCGAGGATGTGCTCGAGCTGTGCCGGCAAGGCGCGAGTGTCGGCTGTCAAGAAGCCTTATTTACGTTGGGTGAGAAGCCAGAACTGCGTTATAGCGCTGCGCGGCGAGCGTTGCAGGAAATGGGTTTTGCCAGCACGCTGGATTATGTAAAAGAGGTTGCTCGCAGAGTTTTGGCGGAGACAGGATTGCTGCCGCACATTAATGCCGGATGTATGGATGCTGATGAGATTGCCGGCCTGCGTCAGGTGAGTGCATCGATGGGCATCATGCTGGAATCTGCGTCGCAGCGGCTATGCGAAAAGGGCATGCCCCACTATGGTTCGCCGGACAAAGAGCCAGCCAGACGACTGCAAACCCTAGTGTTGGCAGGACAGGCGGCAGTTCCCTTTACGTCTGGCATACTCATTGGTATCGGCGAAACGCGTCTTGAGCGCATTGAGTCTCTGCTAGCGCTGCGCCAGATCAATGAGCAATATGGCCATTTGCAGGAAGTGATTATTCAAAACTTCCGCGCCAAGCCGGGCACCCTTATGTCAGCAGCGCCGGAGCCCGACCTCAATGAATTACTATGGACTATTGCGATTGCACGTCTGATGTTTGGCGCGCAAATGAATATTCAAGCGCCGCCGAATCTCAGCCCTGGGGTTCTCCCTCAATTGGTCGCAGCAGGCATTAATGATTGGGGCGGTGTCTCTCCAATAACGCCGGACTATGTGAATCCGGAGGCGCCTTGGCCGCACTTGGAACGATTGGCCAGTGAAACTGCCGCTGCAGGAAAGTTTCTCGAACAGAGGCTCACAATTTACCCCGCTTATGTTGTCGAAGGTGAGCGCTGGCTGGACGATAATGTGCAGACTCCAGTGTTGAGACTATCGGATGCTGCGGGATTTGCGCGACGCGACAGCTGGGTGCCGGGTGAGGAACATAGTGTGCCTGCCATTGAAGCGAAACTGTTGGCGACTCAGGTGGAGCCCAATGCGGTATCTTCCGATGTGCTGGATATCGTTGAGCAGTGTCGGCAGACCGGTGCGTTGACTGAGGCAGATGTTACGCGACTGTTCAATGTCCGTGGTGCTGATTTTTCTTATGTCGTTGCCCAAGCTAACCAACTGCGTGAACGGGTGAACGGCGATACGGTGAGTTATGTCGTTAATCGCAACATTAATTACACGAATGTTTGTTACTTTAAATGTCAGTTTTGCGCTTTTTCCAAGGGTAAGCAGAGCGAAAATTTACGCGGCAGGCCCTATGATATTACCGGTGAAGATATTGCTGGGCGCTGCGGCGAGGCTTGGGAGCGCGGCGCGACCGAGGTCTGCATGCAGGGTGGGATTCATCCTGACTACACCGGCCAAACCTATCTGGATATTGTAAACACTGTTCGCAGTGCGACGCCTGACATGCATATTCACGCATTCTCGCCGCTGGAGGTGTGGCAGGGCGCAGCCACACTAGGCGTTAGTGTCCCAGCTTTTTTGCGGCAGTTACGACAGGCGGGGCTTAATACGTTGCCGGGCACTGCGGCGGAAATTTTGCACGACGAAGTTCGTGCAAATCTATGCCCAGATAAGCTCAACACTGAGCAGTGGTTGGAGGTTATGGCGGCTTCTCATGCTGAGGGTATGCGCACTACGGCAACGATTATGTACGGTCATATCGATCGTCCGCGGCACTGGGCGAGCCACCTGTTGCATATCAGGGCACTGCAACAGCGTACCGGGGGCTTTACTGAGTTTGTGCCTCTGCCGTTCGTGCATATGGAAGCCCCGATGTACCTTAAAGGCAAAGCGCGACGCGGGCCGAGCTTTCGCGAAGCGATGTTAATGCATGCGGTGGCAAGGTTGGTATTTCATGGGCTTATAGAGAATATTCAGGCTTCGTGGGTGAAGATGGGCAGAGAAGGTGTTGCGGCCTGTTTGAATGCAGGCGTCAATGACTTGGGGGGTTCATTGATGAATGAGAGTATTACTCGCGCCGCCGGCTCTGGTCATGGGCAGGAGTGGGCGCCAGAGCTGATGGAAGCGCAGATACGTGCCGCCGGGCGTGAACCGCGAATGCGTACGACGCTCTATGGTGATGTGCCTCACGAACGCCGTAATGCGGCCTTTAATGCCGCGCCCATGGCCGAAGTTCGCGGCGCTTCTGCAGCAAAGCGGCAGCGTAGCAAGCGTCTGTTGGCGGTAGACAAAACACAAGGCGCACCCGATGCGCTCGAAGTAAAGTGGATCGATCAGTCACAGGACCGCACGTTGTACGAAAGCGTGGTGTTGATGGCAGCCTGCAACTGAATCGTGTTCTACATGAAATGAGCACAGCCGCCACCAGGAGTGTTGACCTAGACCCTAGTTGGTTAAAGCCGCTGGCTGCAGAATTCGAGCAACCTTACATGCAGCGGCTGGATGCTTTTTTGTTGTCGGAGGAGAAAGCGGGGAAACGTATCTTCCCGCGCGGTAATGAGCGGTTTGATGCCTTCCGCCATGCTCCCTTGGATAAGGTGAAAGTTGTCATTCTGGGGCAGGACCCCTATCACGGAGAGGGCCAAGCGCACGGACTTTGCTTCTCGGTGAAGCCAGGTGTGTCAGTGCCGCCGTCGTTGAAAAATATTTATAAGCAGCTACGGTCGGAGTTCGATCTGCCAACTCCGCCCCATGGAGATCTCACTGCTTGGGCCAATCAGGGTGTGCTATTGCTCAATAGCGTATTAACGGTGGAGGCGGGTCAGGCGGCATCGCACCGTGGCAGGGGGTGGGAGACCTTTACCGATCGTGTCATCGACATCATCAATCGCGAGAGGGAAGGTGTGGTTTTCGTGTTGTGGGGAAGCTATGCCCAGCGCAAGGGATCGATTATCGACAGCGCACGGCACTGCGTGCTGAAGGCGCCTCACCCTTCACCCCTAAGTGCTTATCGGGGTTTCTTCGGTTGCGGGCATTTCTCAATGGTCAATGACTATTTGCAGGCCCGGGGGGAAGCGCCTATTGATTGGTGCTTGCCTAAATATGCTCCGGTCAGCGAAAACGCGATGTCTGCTGAACAAAGCGCAGCGTTAAAAAATTGATCCATAAACACCGCGCTTTAGTGATCACAAAACCACTCGGTTTGCCATTAATCAGATCCTAATGGATAGGGTAGTTCTCGGCTAACCAGCAATGGGCCGTCGGCGGCGCCGAGATGAAGTCCGTTTATCAGGCCGTCTTTGGTGGCCGCCACCAACACGGTAGTGTCGCCCTCTACATCACAGCAGTTGACGATACTGCCAATATTTCGCCCCGATTCTGCGTCATATACTGCGGTGCCGGCCGTGCAGTCGCTGGCAACAGAGAGTTGCGCCAGACCGGTGCGGCGTTTGGGTTTGCCGAGGTAGTGCAAGCGCGCCACGACTTCTTGACCGGTATAGCAGCCTTTTTTGAAACTGATATGGCCGGTGAGGTCGTAATTGAGTGTTTGCGGTACGAATTCCTCTTTCGTGGCTGCCTCAATGCGGACGATGCCATTGGCCATTTGCAGGGCCTGCCACTGTGACTCCGTGCCCCACTGCACCATGTCACCCATTTGTTCGTGTTGGTATGATTCATGTAGATAACATTCGAACTGTTCGCCGCGCTGATCGGTCTGCACTATAACGAAATTGTCTCCATGGACCGCACCAAAGCGCTCTGTGGGAACGTCGCCAAAGAGTGTGGCTAAGACCGTTGCGGCATCAGAACCCCAAACGGCATAGGGTTCCCAGTCTTCTCGCGTGTCGTCGAGCTCTGCTTTTGAAAAAATAATATATTTGCCGAAAGCAGCGCTGGCGCTTGCTCTGATACTGCGACGCATACGCAGTACAAAATGATCGACCTCCAACTCACAGAGAAGAAAATCGCAGATGACTCTACCCTGCGGAGTACAAAAAATGCCGAGCAGGCTTCCGCTTTTGTCTATTGTACGAGTGTCGCAGGTCGTCTGGCCCTGTAAAAATTTAAGCGTGTCGGGTCCGGTAATATGGAGCAAGGACTCTTGTCCCAAGCGGGCATGAAGGCAGTTCAAGTGTTGTGACCTCGGATGAGCGATGGGCAATAATAAGCCCTGTTATCCACAATGTCAGCAATCAAGCACGTCACCAAAGAAATTAGACGTTATAATGGCCGCTATTGATGGTCCTTTGAGGAATGTTTTTAGGCATGGTAGATAAAGAAGATGTTAACCGAATGCGATGGGCCGCTAGACGAGGCATGCTAGAACTCGACCTGATACTTGAGCCATTTGTAAGCTTGCGATATGCGCAGCTCGACGAACCCGATCGTCATAAGTTCCAACAGTTGATGCTGTGTGAAGATCAGGATTTATTTGTCTGGCTTATGCTGCGAGGGGAGCCGGACGATAAGGAGCTAACAGGGATTGTCAGTCAGATACTTCAATTCACCCACTCTGCGGCTGACGATCGCTGAGTCACGATTACGAACGGCGCTCCACTCCACGCTTTGCCTGATCGCACTGTATGCTCTGTATTCGATTTGCGCGCGCGGCTACCCTTTTCTGGTTGTTGCGCTGTCGATCATTGCGTGTATCTCGTTATCCCTGCTACGAAGGAACCCAATGCGCGGTGCCGAGCTTTGTTGGTGCCAGGGCCGCTGGACGCTCGAGCGAGATGATGTCATTAAAGACATTTCTCCGAGTAAAGGCAGCGTGGCTTTGCTCTGGTTTATTTATATTGGATTCACTGATATAGCAGAGGGATCTGCGGGACACATTTGGCTCTATGCTGATAGCGTGCCTAAGCATCAGCTGCGTCAGTTGCGAGTCCGGCTAACATTACTGCATTGAGTTTTGTGCTGCGCCAGTCGCTCCGACGCTGATGGTTGCTCCCGCACTATAGGGGAGAGTTGTCCGGCAACAGAATGGTGTCTTTGGCCACTGACAGGAGCTCGGGATAGTCCAGCGTGTAGTGAAGTCCGCGACTTTCTTTGCGTGAAATTGCGCACTGAATCATGAGTTCTGCCACCATTGCCAGGTTGCGTAGCTCGAGTAAGTCGTTGCTGACTTTGTAGTTGCCGTAATATTCTGCTATTTCTGCCTGCAGCAGCTGCACTCTATGCAAAGCACGTCGTAAACGCTTGTTGGTTCGCACAATGCCGACATAATCCCACATGAAACGACGCAACTCATCCCAGTTATGAGAGATCACCACATCCTCATCGGAGTCTGTTACTTGGCTCTCATCCCAAGGAGCGGCATTAGTAGGGAGCGGTATCTGGTCGAGATTGTCGGCAATATGATGGGCTGCAGACTCCGCGTAGACAATGCACTCAAGCAGCGAATTACTGGCCATACGGTTGGCACCGTGTAAGCCGGTACAAGAAGATTCGCCGACAGCGTACAGTCCAGCGACATCCGTAAGGCCGTGGCTGTCCACCAGAATGCCGCCGCAGGTGTAATGCGCCGCGGGGACTACGGGTATCGCTTCGGTGCTAATGTCGATGCCAAGCTCTGCGCAGCGTGCCATGACTGTGGGAAAGTGGCTGTTGATAAACTCGGGCGATTTGTGTGAAATATCTAAAAAGACGCAGTCAGCACCAAGTCGTTTCATCTCATGATCTATCGCGCGCGCCACAACATCACGCGGCGCGAGTTCGCCGCGCTCGTCAAAATTTTGCATGAAGGGCGTCCCATCTGGGAGGAGCAGCCTGCCACCTTCTCCACGGATGGCTTCGGTGATTAAGAAAGACTTAGCCTTGGGATGATAGAGACAGGTGGGATGAAATTGGTTGAATTCCAAATTCGCTACCCGACAGCCGGCTCGCCAGGCCATAGCAATTCCATCTCCGCTGGCGCCATCGGGATTACTCGTATAGAGGTAGGCTTTGCTGGCACCGCCCGTGGCGAGAACCACTGATGAGGCCTGAAACAGATCAACATGGCCACTCTCTTCATTGAGAATGTAGGCCCCTTCGCAGCGCCCATTATTGACAACCAAGTCCACCGCAACGCGATGTGTGAAGATTTCAATATTTTCGGCAGCAATGACCTTGTCCGTTAGCACCTCGGATATCGCTCGTCCGGTGCGGTCAGCAGCATGTATGATCCGCCTGTGGCTGTGCCCGCCCTCCCTTGTGAGGTGGAACTCCTTACCTGGCTGATCACGGGGAGCTTCTCTCAGATCAAAATCGACGCCCTGTTCGACCAACCATTCGACACAGCGTCTGCTGTTGCTGACGGTGAATTCCACCGCTTCTCGGCGGCACAATCCTGCCCCAGCAGCGAGGGTGTCAGTCACGTGGGAATCAACGGTATCCCTATTGTGGAGCACAGCAGCCATTCCACCTTGCGCCCAAAAGGTCGATCCCTGGTTCAGGTCTGCCTTGGTCAGCAGCGCAACCCGACAGGTGCCTGGAAGGCGCAGAGCTAAGCTGAGGCCGGCTGCGCCGCTCCCAATAACTAATACATTGTGTTGATGTCGACTCGCCATGGCGCTCACTACTTGATGCTTTGGAAGGTGAAATATATGATGTGTCTCAAAGACTTAGCCTCAGAAGGCCCAGCAGACGGAGTATATACGACCTCGTGGGACATACGGAAGCCATCCACAAGCAATTTTCTTGGCGACAACTTACCTTCGATTCGCGTCATTTAGGTTGCCATGCGAACTAAGTTCAAATGTTGCTGTCTATTACTGCGTACGCCTATATTTGGCCGGACAGTGATATCATGTGCTCGGGAAGGGAGCTACACATGACTGTCATCGCGACTGATCAGCAACTTGTCGCCAGGGTACAAAAGGGTGATTCGAGGGCATTTGATATGCTGGTCCTAAAATATCAGCACAAAATATTTAGCCTGATAAGCCGCTACGTGCGAGATGCTGATGACGTCCAAGATGTTGCGCAGGAGGCTTTTATCAAGGCTTACCGATCACTTCCAAGTTTCCGAGGTGATAGTGCTTTTTACACCTGGCTGTATCGTATTGCGATCAACACGGCAAAGAATCATCTGGTGTCCCGCTCGCGCCGCCCTCCAGGGTCAGATGTTGAGGTCGAGGACGCTGAGTACTTCGAGAGTGGAGGAGGTTTACGCACGATTGAAACACCCGAGAATGCGCTGTTCGGGGAAGAGTTAAAGACGGTGGTGCAAGAGGCAATCAGTGCGCTATCAGAAGATCTCCGAACGGCTATAACGTTACGTGAATTCGATGGCCTAAGTTACGAGGATATTGCTGATATTATGGATTGTCCGGTAGGCACTGTGCGCTCACGGATATCGAGGGCACGTGAGGCGATCGACGTTTTGGTGCGCAAGCAAATGGATGGGGAGGCTTGATGCCTTATCTGAAACTGTTTTTAGGCAGCGGTGCTTCTAGATCGAGTTTTCCGCCAGTTAGGCATGATTGGGGATGTATTGAATATGAATGAAAAAATGGGTGAATCACTTTCTGCTTTGATGGATGATGAAGCCAATGAGCTTGAATTGGAGAGGGTGCTTGCGCAGGTTTCTCAAGATCGCGATTTGCGTCGTTCATGGATACGTTACAATCTAGCCCAGCAAGCAGTGCAGGGTAGTCAGATTGCCTGCCTCGATTGGGATATATCGGAGCGGGTGAAGTCGTCGTTGGAGGATTTGCGTGCAAACGACCCCGCGCCTGCAGGCATTACTTTCAAACAGCGCATGTTGCGGCCCCTTGTCAGTCTTGCCGTGGCGGCTTCCGTGGCCGCAACGGTTGTTATTGGAGGGCAGCAGTTGGCACTTATTGGCAGCGACGGTGCCTATGATTACGGTGGCTCTGTCGCAACGAATGCTTCACCGGTAGGGATGCTCAATAGTCTTGGCGCTACGACTGTGCAGGCAAGTTATGGCATGCAGGCTGTGCCGATTTTGCAGCCCGCGACCAGCTCTGCTTATCAGGAGCTTGCATTACAGCGACAACGTAAATATATGCAAGAACATGCAGAGCAGGCGGCGCTTAACGCTCCGCAGGGCCTGATCCCCTTTGTTCGTGTCCCCCAGATACAGGAGTAGGTAAGGGTGTTGCCTAGAGCGTCAAACACAGTGTTTAGATGTTTATTGTTGGCCACTTTGTCGGTGTCTATTGCTGTGGGAGCAAACGCGGCTGGCTGTCCCGATGGTGATGCCGTAGCGCTGTCCTGGTTGGATAAAATGTCAAGGAGTCTGCGCCAGGCCAGCTATCACGGCGTGGTAACGCTGCAGCGTGATGACCATATGCAGGTGATGCAAGTCTCGCATCTGGTGGGCGATGGAAGCAGTTCGGAGCGTCTCATCGAATTAACCGGTCAAGGCGCACAGGTGGAGCGTTTATCCCACCCTGCAAATTGTATACACCCGGGAGATCGATTGCTGCGCGGTGAGGCTCTGCTGCCGGGCCAAAGTTGCGGGATTGCCAAGCACTATCGTTTCACTGTCGCTCCGGGAGGCCGTGTGGCCGGACGCGAGGTTGTCCGCATCGTGATTGAACCGCGGGATATGTATCGGTTTGGGTATGTCGTTGACCTTGATAAAGAAACCGGAATCTTGCTCAAAACGCAGACGGTTGGTCACGGAGATAAAACACTGGAAACGATGCAATTCGCCAACATCTCTTATTCCGATGATCCGCCCGAGCTCAGCCAAGTAGATGTGTTTCATAAGGCGCAGCACCTGCATCCTCAGAGCGCTCCAGCCGAATATCCGGTGTCGCGTGCATGGGCGCTAGGCTGGCTGCCGCTTGGGTTTGCTGCAACCGACCGTTCTACTGGGACCAATGATCGAAGAACCTATACTGATGGCTTCGCGGTTTTCTCTGTATTTTTGGAAGAGCTCGATGTTGAAATTCGAGCAGGTGAGGGTTTGGTGAAGCGCGGGGGCACTACTTCGTATACACGTGGCATGCGGCTTGATGAGCAGCCGGTGCTGGTAACGGTGATAGGCGAAGTACCCGTAAATACGGCTAGGATGCTGGCCGACTCCGTAGACTGGGTGCAGTGATATGCTGACAGAAACAGGGCGTGTAGTGGGGATAGAAAGTGATGGAATATGGATTGAGACTATTCGGCGCAGTACCTGCGGAACCTGTTCGGCACAAAAAGGGTGTGGTCATGGGCTGCTCAACCGAATCTCCGAGGGTAAGCGCGGTTATGTGCGTGCGTTGCCTGGAGACCAGTCCGTCGGGGACTACAAAGTCGATGATCAGGTTCTTATTAGCATTCCTGAAGAGGTGATTTTACGGGGATCTTTTATTGCCTACATTCTGCCGCTCTTGAGTATGCTGGCTGGCGCGATGGCAGCCACCTATTTTTTCACAGGCCAGCCGGACGTGTTAGCGGTCGTTGGTGCAGCTGGGGGCCTTGCCGTCGGCTTTGCCCTGGTCCGCTGGCACGGCATCTATCACAGGCAGGATCCGGCGTTTCAGCCGGTTCTTCTGCGTATCGATTCTTCAGTCGTGGAAGCGGTGACGCTTCTTTGATACTTTTTGCACGCGGACATTTCATTAATTGCACTGGATCAACTGTATGACTACTAAGCTGCGCTTATCTGGCTTTTTCTTTGTGGGTGCATTTTTGTGCGCTACGCAAGCGATGGCGGCGACCTCACTGCCCGATTTCAGACAGATTGTGCGCGATCATTCGTCTGCCGTCGTTAAGATTATCGTGGAGCAAAGCCCCAGCCCAAGTGGCCGTGCGCAACCGGGGCAGGAACAAATTCCTGAAGAGCTGCGCCGTTTTTTTGAGTTTCGGGATGCCCCGCCTTCCAAGCGTCAGCGCATGGGTATGGGGTCGGGTTTTATTATTTCCGACGATGGCTTCATTCTTACTAATAATCATGTGGTGGAGGGCGCCGACAGTGTGTTGGTGCGTATGAGCGACCGTCGAGAGTTCGATGCAGAGGTTGTCGGCACAGACCCCCGCTCCGACCTCGCACTTCTGCGCATAGACGCTGCCGATCTGCCTATGCTTAAGCTGGCGGATAATGATGATCTTGAAGTGGGGGAGTGGGTACTAGCGATCGGCTCGCCTTTTGGCCTGGATTATTCGGTGACAGCAGGCATCGTCAGTGGCAAGGGCCGCAGTCTGCCTACTGAACAGAATGAAAATTATGTGCCTTTTATACAGACAGATGTTGCTATTAACCCTGGCAACTCCGGAGGGCCATTATTCAATCTGGATGGGCAAGTCGTCGGCGTTAACTCCCAGATCTTTACGCGTAGTGGTGGCTCCATAGGGCTCTCATTTGCTATCCCAAGTTCGGTGGCAAGTAATGTTGTTGAGCAATTGAAGCAGAATGGGCAAGTGACACGGGGTTGGTTGGGCGTCACTATTCAGGATGTTGACAAAACACTTGCACAGTCCTTTGGTTTAAAGCGTGCGGGTGGCGCACTGATCGCAGATATGTCCACTGATGGCCCCGCTGCCAAGGCGGGATTGCGCAGCGGCGATATTATTGTGAAATTTAATGGCAAGCCCATCCCTACCTCAGCGGACCTTCCCCACGTGGTAGGGTTGGTGGCCCCTGGGTCCACCGTAGAGGTAGAACTGGTGCGGGATAGAAAGCCTCAGACCATTAACGTCAAAGTCGGCGGGCTGGATTCAGATGACAGTTATGCACTGTCCGCAGGCGACTCTGATGAGTATCGCGGCAATCGCCTTGGGATGGAGGTCGAGTCTCTTTCTCCTGAGAGCTTGGAATATTATGGTATCAGCGGCGGCGTGGCGGTGCGAAGCGTTGTGCCTGGCTCCATTGCCGCGGAGTCTGGTATCAGAGTTGACGATGTCATCACCCTTATCGACACTATTCCTATTCAATCCGTTGAGACATTTGAGCGTGCCGTCGGCACATTAAGCGATGGAAGTTCTGTCCCGTTGCGTTTGATTCGCCAAGGTTCTTCCTTGTTTATCGCGCTTAATTTGTCGGATTGATGCTCACTGAATAGTTCAGGCTGACAATAGATACTCGCCGCCCGGGTCAGCATAGCGGTTGTCTGTCCGTTGGGGTACAATCTCGCGTTTTACAGTATCAGGGCAGGCATATTGCCTCCTTCAGCCGTATTGTTAACCGAGCCCAAATAGCGTGAGCGATCTTCAGCACATCCGTAATTTTTCTATCATTGCCCATATTGATCACGGCAAGTCGACTCTGGCAGATCGCTTTATCCAGCACTGTGGCGGGCTGAGCGCGAGGGAGATGGATGCGCAGGTTCTCGACTCAATGGATATCGAGCGCGAGCGCGGCATCACTATTAAGGCGCAAAGTGTCACGTTGGACTACACTGCGCAGAACGGACAAGTTTACCAACTCAATTTCATCGATACTCCCGGACACGTCGATTTTTCCTATGAAGTGTCACGTTCCCTCGCTGCGTGTGAAGGAGCACTTCTGGTTGTAGACGCAGGGCAGGGCGTTGAGGCCCAGTCAGTGGCCAATTGCTATACCGCCATTGAGCAGGGTTTAGAGGTTCTTCCCATTTTGAACAAGATGGATCTGCCTCAGGCGGATCCTGATCGAGTGAAGCTGGAAATTGAGGAAATCATTGGCATCAATGCCGTTGACGCCTGCCTGGTAAGTGCAAAATCTGGGCTTGGAATCGAGGATGCGCTAGAGTATTTGGTTGAACATGTTCCGCCTCCTGAGGGAGATCGCGAGGCTCCATTGCAGGCCCTGATTATCGATTCTTGGTTTGACAACTATCTTGGCGTGGTCTCTTTGGTACGAGTGAAACAGGGCGTGCTGCGCAGACGCGAGAAAATAATGGCCAAGTCAGTTGGCAAGGCCCATCAGGTTGACGTGTTGGGCGTATTTACACCCAAGCGTGTCGAACAACAAGTGTTGCAGGCTGGCGAAGTCGGATATATCGTGGCGGGCATTAAGGATATCCATGGTGCGCCGGTTGGCGATACTCTGGTCCACGCCAACAATTCCAATATTCCGGCCCTCCCAGGTTTTAAGCGCGTGAAACCGCAGGTGTATGCGGGAATTTTCACGATATCTTCAGACGATTATGAGGATTTCCGAGAGGCGCTGGCAAAATTAACCTTGAATGACGCATCGCTGCAGTACGAGCCGGAAACCTCTGACGCACTCGGTTTTGGGTTCCGCTGCGGCTTTTTGGGCATGCTCCATATGGAGATTATTCAGGAGCGTTTGGAGCGAGAGTATAATCTGGACCTGATTACCACCGCACCAACGGTTATCTACGAAATTGAAAAAAAGAACGGTGATGTTGTTGCGGTAGACAATCCCTCTGCGCTGCCTGATGTCGGCGATATTGAGGAGATGCGTGAACCTATCGCCCGCTGCAATATTCTTGTGCCTCAGGAATATTTAGGTAATGTGATTACACTGTGTGTGGATAAGCGCGGTGTGCAGTGCGATATGCAATTTTTAGGTGCCCAAGTGTCGATTGTTTATGACATACCGATGGCCGAGGTTGTGCTGGATTTCTTCGATCGATTGAAGTCTGTCAGTCGAGGTTATGCATCTCTTGATTATGGTTTCGAGCGGTTTCAGGCCGCCAATCTCTCGCGGCTGGATGTTCTGATAAACGGTGAGCGCGTAGATGCTTTGGCGTCAATCATACACCGTGATCACATACTGCATCGGGGTAGACTGCTGACGGAAAAAATGAAAGAGTTGATTCCAAGGCAAATGTTTGATGTTGCGATCCAGTCTGCTGTCGGCGGTAAAATTGTTGCTCGCCAGACAGTCAAGGCGTTGCGGAAAAATGTTACTGCTAAGTGCTATGGTGGAGATGTGAGTCGTAAGAGGAAGTTGTTGGACAAACAAAAAGCTGGCAAGAAACGTATGAAGCAGGTCGGGCGGGTAGAAATACCCCAGTCTGCATTTTTGGCTGTATTAAAAGTGGATGGTTAGACAGTGAATGAATTTACCGTAGACTTCCCCCTAATTTTGGTATGCCTTGTATTTGGTAGCGGGCTCCTTTGGCTTTTAGATAGCCTTTTTTTAGCCTCAGGTAGAAAACGGACAGCCAACGCGTTACAGGCTCAGTACCCGCACTGGAATCTAGAAGGAAGTCCGGATGCCGATAATTATCATTCGCGGGTGGCAGAAACCGCTAGTGAGCCTATGCTGGTTGAGTATGCTAGATCATTTTTTCCGGTGCTGCTGGTTGTATTCGTGTTGCGCTCCTTTCTCGTCGAGCCTTTTCAGATACCGTCTTCTTCGATGGTACCCACACTGGAAGTAGGGGACTATATTCTGGTGAATAAGTATACCTACGGTATTCGCCTCCCAGTGATTCGAACCAAAGTGTTGGCACTCAATAATCCGCAGCGCGGTGATGTTGTGGTGTTTTTTCCGCCACACATGAACGAGACCTATTTCATTAAACGTGTCGTCGGCCTGCCAGGTGACACGGTTGCATACCGCAATAAGCAGCTTTTTGTAAATGGAGACTGGGTGGAACGGGAGCCGGCTACAGAGCAGCTTGCGCAAGACTCGCGTAACGTAATCGGACTTGAGGCACTGGGAGATTCAGAGCATCTGATGCAGATTGACACTCGGCGTTCCTCAAATGATTTTTCGGTTGTGGTAAGGCCGGGGCATTACTTTATGATGGGCGACAACCGCGATAATAGTAGTGACAGCCGGGTATGGGGTCAGGTGCCTGAAAAGGATATAGTAGGTAAAGCCTTCGCCATTTGGATGCACTGGGATACCCTGCTCAGCATTCCCAGTTTTTCCCGCGTTGGCGCCATAGAATAATGGGTAAAAGGTGCGTGAGGGAAATCATGTGATGATTCGCAAAGGTGAATCCGGTATGTCGCTCTTGAGCATAATATGCATACTGTTTATATTGGGTTTCTTTGCCATCTGTCTCATTCGTATGGTCCCTCCCTATGTTGAGTATCTGACGGTAAAGAGCATTATCTCCAAGATTGCAATGGAGCCTGACTCTACTATGGAAACCAGCGCAACAATCAGACGTAAGATAGCCAATATTTTTAATTCCAATCAGATATACGAGCTGGCTCCTGAGGACGTAGAGGTCTATCGATTGAAGGGGAAGATCTACATTGATGGAGATTATGAGGTTCGGATGCCCATTGCGTGGCGCATAGACGCGGTCCTGAAATTCGATGATTTACTGTATCAGGTCGGCGACCCCGAGCCATTGTCTAAACCGCTCGCAGTTGCCAAGTAGCGCGTGGAAGATACTGCGAGGCTGCAACGAGTACTAGGTTATCAGTTTGATGACCTAGACTTACTGAATTTGGCTCTCACTCACTGCAGCGTCGGCGGCCAGAATAATGAGCGTCTTGAATTTTTGGGTGACTCCATCGTAAATCATATTATCGCTGAGGCACTCTTTCAACGCTTTCCCGCTTCTAGGGAGGGTGAGATGAGTAGAATGCGGGCTTCTTTGGTTAAAGGCGATACGCTCGCTCAAGTCGCATTCGAGCTAGAGCTCGGTGATCATTTGCGACTGGGTAGCGGAGAGCGCAAGAGTGGAGGGCACCGCCGCGCGTCTATTCTGGCAGATGCTTTTGAGGCTGTGGTGGGTGCTATTTTGTTGGATAGTGACGTAGAACAGTGTCGCCAATGTGTGCTCGGTTGGTTTGATGCACGCCTACAGGCGCTCTCTACTGGCACGGTAGACAAGGACGCAAAAACTGAATTACAGGAGTACCTGCAGGGACGCAGTAACCCCTTGCCGATTTACGATTTGCTCAGCGTTCAGGGGGAAGATCACTCACAAGAGTTCAAGGTGGCGTGTCGTTTACGCAACCCTAAATTAGTGGTGGAAGGGAGTGGCTCTAGTCGGCGTAAGGCCGAGCAAGATGCAGCCACAGTCGCGCTGAAAAGATTGTTTAATCATGACCTCTGAAAAGCGATCTCGCTGCGGCTATGTCGCTATTGTCGGACGGCCTAATGTTGGAAAGTCGACCCTGCTAAACCATATATTAGGACAAAAAATCAGCATAACGTCTCGTAAGCCACAGACGACACGGCATCAGGTGTTAGGAATCAAAACCGAGGATAATCATCAGATAATATTCGTCGATACACCGGGTTTGCATAAGGACGCCGGTAAAGCCATTAACCGCTATATGAACCGAGCGGCCAGTGCTGCTATTCGGGATGTCGATCTGGTGGTTTTCGTCGTAGATCGCACCGCATGGACGGAGGAAGACAGCATCGTGCTTGAGCAAATAGAGCAATCAGGGCTGCCGACTATGCTGGTAGTAAATAAAATCGATCTGCTCGCTGAGAAGGCGGAGCTCCTTCCCCATTTGCAGATTTTGGCGACCAAAGCCGAATTTGCTGCCATCCTGCCGGTGTCCGCGTTGCGGCAGCACAATGTTGACGCGCTGGAAGAGCAAATCCTCAAGCTATTGCCCGAGTCTGTTCACTTTTTCCCTGAGGACCAGATCACTGATCGCAGTCAACGTTTCCTCGCTGCGGAAATTGTACGAGAAAAAATCATGCGACAACTGGGTGACGAATTGCCTTACTCCATCGCCGTGGAAATAGAGGAGTTTGCCCAAGAGGGTGATGTATTGCACATTTCTGCAGTGATTTTCGTTGAGCGTACCGGCCAGAAAAAGATACTTATCGGGGATAAGGGCTCTCGACTGCGTTCGATCGGGTCGGACGCGCGGCGTGATATGGAGGGGCTTTTTGACAGCAAGGTAATGCTACGGCTTTGGGTGAAGGTTAAATCTGGTTGGTCTGACGATGAGCGAGCCCTGCGCAGTCTGGGATATGACGACCGTTAGGTCTTCCTATAGAGATGCGCGTTAATCTACAGCCTTCCTATGTGATACACAGTCGCCCTTACCGCGACACGAGTTCGCTTTTAGAAGTCTTTACCGCTGAGTACGGTCGCATTAGTCTGGTTGCCCGTGGCACGCGGCGGCAGACACGAAGGGGAAGTAAAGCGGCCTTGCTGCAACCGTTTAGTCCTCTTTTGTTGTCGTTTTCCGGTCGCATGGAATTGAAGACGCTTACTGCTATTGAGCCTGTCAAAGGGATGTCAATTCTACGCGGCGAGCGATTGTTTAGCGGACTCTATATGAATGAGTTACTGGTGCGGCTGCTACATCGCAACGATGCGCATCCGGAATTATTTGCGGCCTATGACTGGGCATTAAAGACGCTTGCAGACGATGCCGTTGTGGACGCAGTGTTGCGAGGATTTGAAATAACCCTGCTTGATGAGTTAGGTTATGGTCTGAACTTGAGTGTTGATGGTGCAAGTGGAGAGTCAGTTCATGACACACTGCGCTATCGCTATGATCCTGAACTCGGTCTGGTCGCTAGTGATGACGCCACTGCTCATTCTGCAGCAACTTATTTAGGGTCTGACTTGTTAGCGATGGGCTGCGGTGAGTTTGAGGGGCCTGTGCGGCTGACGGCCAAGCTGCTGTTAAGAGAAGTGCTGGCGGTGCATCTAGGGGATATGCCATTGCACAGTCGTGAGTTGTTTCGAGTCAAAACGAAGTTGGTTTCGAAACACGATGGGGTCGCCCGCAACCCCTGCGCGAGTGGAGATCCATCATGATTTCAATGCCGATAAGGCAGACGCGGTGCTGATGCTCCTGGCGAATTCGATATGGCGTCATAAGGTCAAAGTTCTATATAATCAAAAGCCCAATCCGACGCTGTATATCTATGCCTGATTATCCCACCATTGAATCATGTATTGGCAACACACCGTTGGTGCGCCTTCAGCGCCTGCCAGGGGTCACCAACAATACTCTTCTCGCCAAGCTGGAAGGCAACAATCCAGCTGGGTCAGTGAAGGACCGCCCAGCGCTCAGTATGATTGCCGAGGCCGAAGCGCGTGGAGATATAAAATCAGGTGACACGCTAATAGAGGCGACCAGTGGAAATACCGGCATAGCTCTGGCAATGGCGGCGGCCATACGGGGTTATCGGCTTATTTTGATTATGCCTTCGCATATGAGTCTGGAGCGTAAACAGGCAATGTCAGCTTACGGAGCACAGCTCCTGGAAGTGTCGAAGGATGAGGGTATGGAGGGTGCTCGTGATCTGGCGATGAAAATGCAGGCTGACGGGCAGGGCACCGTCCTGGATCAGTTTGGTAATCCAGATAATCCACGCGCGCATTATTATGGTACCGGTCCGGAGATCTGGCAGCAAACTGACGGCACTGTTACTCATCTGGTGAGCTCTATGGGTACGACTGGTACTATCATGGGCTGTTCTGCTTATCTTAAGACACAAAATCCTAATGTACAGATTGTGGGCTTACAGCCGCTGGAGGGTTCGAGTATTCCTGGAATTCGTCGCTGGCCCAAGGCCTATCTGCCGAAGATATTTGAGGCGTCTAGGGTCGATCGGGTAATGGATATTTCCCAAGAAGAATCAGAGCTGACTATGCGTAGACTCGCTTCTCAGGAAGGAATTTTTTGCGGCGTTTCTGCAGGAGGTGGTGTCGCTGCGGCGCTGCGACTATCCCTTGAGGTGGAAAATGCGGTAATTGTTTCCATTATTTGCGACCGGGGGGATCGCTATCTTTCCACCGGAGTCTTCGGCAGCGATTAAGCGGCTGCTTGTCGCCTAGCGCATCGGACGCAATAGGTTTGGTTGGTAGACGCTGCCGACTGGGTAAGGAGGTCTAACGGTTCTGTTGCAGGCCTGAATATTGCGCTTACTATTTAAGCCTTCTAGGCTGACCGGCAGCGTCACTCTGTCGCTGCATATAGACGTTCCTGATCTTGGGTCATTGTCCAGATTATAGGAGCTCATTCACCGCCTTAAAAATGTATCGCTCCCATGCCTGCGATAAAATAAGGAGTAAAATGGATAATTTACACTACTCGCTTTCGGACCTACTGCGAGTGATGCAGCGGTTGAGAGACCCGGAGACGGGTTGCCCCTGGGATATTCGCCAGGATTTTCATAGTATCGTATCTTCTACACTGGAGGAGTGCTATGAATTGGCGCAGGCGATAGCGGATCAGGATTTTGATCATATTGCTGAAGAGCTGGGCGATGTGTTGTTTCAGATAGTATTTTATGCAGAGCTGGCAAGAGAGAAAAATCTATTTTCGTTTGACGACATCGTTCAAACGCTGGTGCAGAAACTGATTCGACGGCACCCGCATGTGTTTGCGCAGGGAGAAATCGAGGGAATTGTATGCAGCCGTAGTTCCGTAGAAGAGGTCAAAAGCAACTGGGAGCGTATCAAGCAGCTTGAGCGGGAGAGGAAGAATCAGCCGGGTATTTTGGCAGATGTGCCACGGGCATTGCCAGCATTGCCCCGTGCGCAAAAGATACAAAAAAGGGCTGCGCAGGTCAATTTTGATTGGGTTGATACACATGCCGTATTAGACAAAGTGCAGGAGGAGCTCAATGAGCTGCGCGAGGCGATGAGCAGTGAGAACACAGAAGCAATAAATGATGAAATGGGCGATGTTTTTTTTAGCTGTGTGAACCTTGCTCGACATCTTGGTTTGGATGCGGAAGAGACCCTTCGCCATTCCACCGGAAAATTTGAGCGACGGTTTCAAAATATGGAGACACGGGCCGGAGGCGATGGCGCTGCTTTTTCATCACTGACGGACAAACAATTCGATCGACTGTGGCGCCTAGCGAAAGATGATTTGGGCGACTAGACGTGCTGCTTGTAACCTTTTCCTCTGCTGTGTATGGTTATTGCCTTTTCGTGATCTGTTTTGTACGAAAGCGATAGATATCTACTGCAGCGATACTTAGGCGAGGAAGTTTTCAAATGCGATTGATCTTATTGGGTGCGCCAGGTGCGGGAAAAGGTACGCAAGCGCTGTTCATATGCGAAAGATTCGGTATCCCTCAAATCTCTACCGGAGATATGTTGCGTGCGGCTGTAAAAGCGAAAACCGAGTTAGGACTGCGAGCTAAGACAGTGATGGACTCAGGTGGACTGATTTCAGATGAAGTTATTATCGGGCTGGTCAAGGACCGAATTGCCGAGCCGGACTGCGCCAACGGCTTTTTGTTTGATGGCTTCCCTCGCACAATCCCCCAGGCGCAAGCTATGGTCAATGCCGGAGTTACTATTGACCACGTAGTGGAGATTGCCGTAGAAGATGCGGAGATTGTGGCGCGCTTGAGTGGTCGACGAGTGCACCCTGGTTCGGGTCGCGTTTATCATGTCATATACAACCCACCGCAGACTGAATTGCTGGACGATGATACGGGTGAGCCTTTGGTTCAGCGGGACGATGATAGCGAAGAGACTGTGCGCAAACGATTGGAAATCTATCATGAGCAAACAAGTCCGCTGATCGCTTTCTATCAAAATATGAAAGGCGAGCTCGCTCCTAGATATCACAAAATAGAAGGCCAAGGCACTGTCGAAAAAATTCGGCAGACACTGTCTGCATCACTAAATTCTTAGTTACAAATACGTCGCAAAATATAATAAAGAAAAAGTCGGCGCGGTTAATGTTTCTTTCTGAAAAAAATTAGTAGAATTTTGTGTTTCATAGATGCGAATTTTCTACAGTTTTGACTGTTGTATCTCTATTGCATTGTTGTTACTTTTAACAACGCGGTACCCTCATCAACACTCTGGAGAGATGCGTAATGGCAACTGCTAAGAAAAAAGCAACAAAGGCGAAAGTTAAACCTAAAGCAAAAGCTAAGCCAAAAGCAAAAGCTAAGCCAAAAGCAAAAGCTAAGCCAAAAGCAAAAGCTAAGCCCAAAGCGAAAGCTAAGCCCAAAGCAAAAGCTAAGCCCAAAGCGAAAGCTAAGCCCAAAGCGAAAGCCAAGCCAAAAGCAAAAGCTAAGCCTAAAGCGAAAGCTAAGCCTAAAGCAAAAGCTAAGCCTAAAGCGAAAGCTAAGCCTAAAGCGAAAGCTAAGCCTAAAGCGAAAGCTAAGCCTAAAGCGAAAGCTAAGCCCAAAGCGAAAGCTAAGCCCAAAGCAAAAGCTAAGCCCAAAGCAAAAGCTAAGCCCAAAGCAAAAGCCAAGAAGAAGTAGAGCTCAAGAGCTTATCAATAACCCGCTGAGAATGATCTCCGCGGGTTTTTTCGTTAGAGTCTATAAAAAGTAGGCGTGTGCTTCCAGAGTCAGGTTAACGTATCCCACTATGCTAGGCGATTATAGTTCCTAAAGCTTGATTCGCAGTCTGCAAAATCTACTGTCACGGTATGCCGAGTTTTGTACCAATCTCGCACAGCACGATGACCTTCATTCAGGTACTGGGTAAGGAATGTGAGGCAGTCACGCCGCATTGCAGCACAGAGATATTGTGCCCGCACTCCATCATGTGCATAGCTGATTTCAGGACAGTCATTAGCTTCCTCTGAGAGTGGAGCGATGAGACGGTTTACGAGATCTTTCGGCAGATGTGGCATGTCACAGCTAACCACCACGAGAAAATCTGTAAGGATGAAGGGCAATGCGGCTTCTACGCCGGCGAGTGGACCTTGAAAATCTTGGCGGTCGTCGGCGAGGATTTGTGTAGAATACTCTCTGTAGCGGGAGAAGTTGCGATTGCAGCTAATCAGCAGGTCTGATACTTGAGGCTTCAGACAGTTGCTGACGTGAGCAACTAGTGGTTTTCCGTGCCAAGAAATCAGACCTTTGTCCCGTTCACCGACGCGACGCCCGGCACCTCCTGCGAGAATGAGCCCTGTGATATTGCGTTTTTGCGTCATAGGATAGGGTTGGTTACAGTCTTTTGGCCTAAGGGGAGTTCTTACCCACATATGAGTGTGTGATAATCACGTCATGACACCGTAACAGCTTGGCTTTGTAATGAGTATAGGCCAGCACATTTGTATAGGGACGAGTATGACGGGGATTTTGGCTATTGAAACCGCGACTGACACTTGCTCCGTCGCCGTTTCAATTGATGGGCAGATCAGGGAGCGCTATGAAGTTGCGCCACGGCAACACAATCAGTTGATTTTTTCGATGCTGGAAGAACTGTTGCCAGGTGGCACTCTGAAGGAGCAGGGCATAGAGCTTATTGCATATGGATGTGGCCCCGGATCCTTTACTGGTTTGCGTATAGCTGCGAGTGCGGTTCAGGGTCTGGCATACAGCTGTGGTTTGCCGGCTGTCGCCGTTCCCACGTTAGCGATTTTGGCGCAAAATGCGTTGAGAAAGGGTGAAGTGAATGCTAATCAAAAGGTACTGAGTACTCTCGATGCTCGGATTAATGAGGTTTATAGCGCAGTTTACCAGTATGAGAATGACCTGGCTTCGCTGTGCGAAGGACCGTGGGCTTGTGCACCAAATGATCTCGCACTCGAGAAGTCCGGAGCGTTAACTCTGGTGGGTGACGGTGATCGTTTTTTGGAACATTTTCCAGAGGCACTGCGTGCCAAAATTGTTTCGACGCGTATCGATATCGTACCCCTGGCAAGAGACATGATTCCTCTTGCACTGGCCAAATTCCAAAATGGAGACATTCAGTCTGCAGAAGAAGTACAGCCGGTCTATGTGCGTGACGAAATTTCTTGGAAAAAACTAGCGCAGCAGGGTAAGCCAGGATGATCGATATATACCAAGCGTTATTCCTAGCGCTATTGCAGGGTGTAACCGAGTTTCTTCCGATTTCTAGCTCTGCCCATTTGGTGGTGCCTTCTTTGGTGTTGGGCTGGGCTGACCAAGGGTTGGCCTTTGACGTTGCAGTTCATGTGGGTACGCTTATGGCGGTGTTGTTTTATTATCGCGAAGATCTGCTGCGCATGGCCGATCGTTGGTCGCGTTCGCTTGCGGGTGCTCCCGCTTGCGACGATAGTCGCTTGGTGTGGTATTTGGGCCTGGCGACGGTTCCCGCGGGTTTGGTTGGGCTTCTTGCGGGTGACTTTATAGAATCAAACTTGCGGACGTTGCCCGTTATAGCGACGACCACGTTGTTTTTTGGTGTTTTACTGGGAGTCGCCGACCGTAGAGCCACGACAACCGTTTTTGCACGTACCCTCGGGTTGACTATGGCCATGCTTATCGGCTGCGCGCAGGTACTGGCCCTTGTGCCGGGTGTCTCCCGTTCGGGTATCACAATGACGGCTGCGTTATTGTTAGGAATGAATCGGCAGGCATCTGCCCGTTTTTCTTTCCTGCTATCAATACCCATTATTGCCAGTGCGGGTTTATTAAAGGTATGGGAGCTTGTTGGCAGTGCCGCGGCTGTCGACTGGGTGTCCCTTGGGTTGGGCGTGGTCGTTTCTGGGCTCGCCGCCTATTTTTGTATAGCAACTTTTTTGCGTTTACTGAATAAAGTAGGTTTTATGCCTTTTGTGTACTATAGGATAATTTTGGCGGCAATTTTGTATGCAGTTTGGCTGGTATAGATTTTTGCCGCCTTACACACTTATACCCACTAGCAAAAATAGGCATTGGCCATGAACCAGCATGAATTCAATCAGCAGCTATGCCATTTTTTGGCAGCGGCTACCACGCCATTTCACGCTGTGCTAGCAATGGCTCAGCGCCTAACCGCTGCCGGGTTTGTCCGGCTGACAGACGATGTCGAATGGGACGTCAGGGCTGGGGGCAAATATTTCCTGACGCGAAACGACAGCTCGATTGTGGCGTTTGTCTCAGGACAGGAGACTCTGTGCAATGCAGGCATGCGTATGGTCGGTGCTCATACGGATAGTCCTTGCCTTATGGTTAAACCGACGCCTGAGATTCACTCCCAGGGACTGTTCCAGCTTGGCGTACAGGTTTATGGCGGGGCGTTACTCAATCCATGGTTCGATCGCGATTTATCACTCGCTGGCAGAGTCAGCTTCCAATGTGAGGATGGCGAGCTGCGGGTTGCGCTCATCGATTTTCGCGACGCTATAGCGACGATTCCTAGTCTCGCCATTCATCTTGATCGAGGGGCCAATCAGAAGCGGGAAGTGAATTCGCAGACGGCTATAGTGCCTATCATGTCTCGTTTGAGTGAGGGCGAAGTGCTGGACTTTCGAGCGCTCCTTCAAGCACGGTTGGTATTAGAGCACCCTCAGTGGAAGGCGTGCCAAGTGTTGGACTATGAATTGTCATTTTACGATACTCAAGCTCCGGCGCTGATAGGCCTGCGGCAGGAGTTCATCGCTTCGGCGCGTCTGGATAATCTGCTGAGTTGCTTTGCTGGTTTGCAGGGCCTGCTTCAAAGTGACGGTGCGGCCAGCGCGCTACTCATCTGCAATGACCATGAGGAAGTCGGAAGCATTTCAGCATCGGGTGCAGGAGGGCCTTTGCTAACATCAGTGCTCAACCGCCTTGCAGGAAATGATGCAAACTACGCTGCTCTCGCCGAGCGGTCTATGATGATTTCGGTAGACAATGCTCATGCAATACATCCTAACTTTGCTGACCGTCATGATAAAAATCACGGGCCACTTTTAAATGGAGGACCGGTTATTAAGTTTAATGCTAGCCAGCGCTATGCCACCAACAGCGAAACGAGCGGGCTGTTTAGAATACTGGCATCGGCTGAAGGCGTGCCGGTGCAGTCTTTTGTTGTGCGGAATGACATGGCCTGTGGCAGTACCATTGGTCCAATTAGTGCGGGTGCCACGGGTATCCGTACGCTCGATGTAGGGGTGCCCACATTGGGAATGCACTCTATCCGTGAATTAGCCGGCTCAGAAGACGGGTGGAATCTCGGCCGTATTTTACGACGTTTCTATAGCCATGCAGGGCCTGTTTCTGCGATTTGAGCGCACGCAGTGAATATCTTAGTATTGTCGGCTTATGCGGCACACAGTCATGTGCACTGGCAGCGAAGTTTGCAGGCAATGTTCACACATTGGCGCTGGCAGATACTCAGCCTTCCTCCAAGGCACTTTAGCTGGCGAGTGCGCGGCAATGCCTTATTCTGGTCGATTGCGGAACGGGATACGCTTGAGCAGCCTTATGACCTTGTGGTAGCCACATCAATGGTTGACTTGGCGACTTTACGGGGATTAGTCCCTGCGCTCACCCGGATCCCAACCATTGTGTACTTCCATGAAAATCAGTTTGAGTATCCTCAGGACCAACAAAGGCACAGCTTGCTAGACGCACAAATGACCAGTATTTATTCAGCGCTGGCAGCTGATCGCATTGTGTTTAACTCAGCGTATAACCGGGATTCGTTTCTTGCAGGCTGTGCTGCTCTTATGCGGAAGTTACCTGACAGAGTGCCGCCTGGCCTTGCGCTCACGCTTAAGGCACGAGCAACGGTACTCCCGGTGCCTTTCGATTCGCGCGGCGATGAACCGATGGTGTCGCGGTGGCCAAATGCGTCGGAGCGGCTTATTGAGCCGCCCTTGCGTCTGCTGTGGGTTGGACGTTTTGAACATGATAAAGGAGGGGAAGGTCTACTGCGCATCTTGCGCCGATTGGAGAGTGAATCACTGGATTATGAGTTGGCGATCACGGGCCAGCAATTTCGGCAATCTCCTGAGGTATTTAGCCAAATAAAGTTATTATTTAGCCATCGTCTCGTGCAGTTTGGCTATATCGATTGCATTAGGGAGTATCGGGCAATACTGCAGGCTGCAGATGTGGTGCTGTCGACGGCCATTCATGAATTTCAGGGGTTGGCGGTAATGGAAGCGGTTGCGCATCAATGCCACCCCGTTGTGCCAGACCGCTTAGCGTATCCAGAGATTTATCCATCGCTGAATCGGTATGAATCCTGCGCAAATGATCCTGAACGAGAAGCTGATGCTGCCGTGACCCTGATACTGGAAATGGCGGCAAAGCTGCGTTTGCAGAGCGTGCAGTGCCCTGATATGTCTGCCTATGGATTGCGCCGAATGGCACCTAGATATGAACAGATTTTTCGCCAAGTCGCGGTCGTTCAGGATAGCCAATAGCGGCTAAAATCAGTATCATTCAACACGGTTTAGACGGTGTAAAAATGGATGGCCATGCAACGCGTACTGACAGGCATTACCACGACAGGCACGCCACATTTAGGCAACTACGTCGGAGCAATCCGCCCCGCGATCCGCGCGTCTCGTGATGAATTATCAGAATCATTTTTCTTCCTCGCTGATTATCACGCACTAATTAAGTGTCATGATCCCGCGTTGATTCGGCAATCCAGCAAGGAAATTGCGGCGACTTGGCTTGCCATGGGATTAGATACTGAAAAAGCGATATTCTACCGCCAGTCCGATATTCCTGAAATTAGTGAGCTCAACTGGATACTGTGCTGCAGTGCTGCCAAAGGACTGATGAATCGTGCACATGCCTATAAAGCCGCTGTTCACACGAATGAAGAGGCGGGCGAAGATGCGGACTTTGCGGTTACCATGGGCTTGTTTGGTTATCCTGTCTTGATGGCAGCAGACATTCTAATGTTCAGCGCCGAGAGAATTCCGGTGGGACGAGATCAGATTCAGCACGTTGAAATGGCGCGAGATATCGCCCAGCGATTCAATCATAACTTTACCGAAGTATTCAGTCTGCCAGAGGCAGTGGTCGGTGATGATGATGCTGTTTTGCAGGGGATTGACGGGCGTAAGATGAGTAAGACGTATAACAATACTATTCCTCTATTTTTAGCTGAGAAGCCGTTGCGTAAAGCGATCAATAAAATTAGAACCAATCTTCTGGAGCCTGGCTCTCCCAAAGATCCTGATGACTCCACAGTGTTTCAGCTTTGGGCAGCGTTCGCATCTGCGGAGGAGACCGCAAGAATGCGAAATGAGTTTCAGGCTGGCATTGCTTGGGGTGAGGCCAAGAAGCAGTTATTTGAACTCATCGACAGTGAAGTAGCCGACGCCAGAGACCAGTATTGGCGACTTATGGCTGACCCTGGGTACATAGAGTCTGTTTTGCTGCAGGGCGCGGAGCGTGCGAGGGAGCACAGTGGAAGAATGATCGCTAAGGTGCGCGAGGCCGTCGGCATTGGGGCGATCCGCTAGCCTCGAGTTGACCGTCACGCGTTTACCTTTCGCCCGATAGAAAATCGTCTAGTTATCACCTTTGTTTCTATTCAGACATGCCCGGAGGCCTTCTTTTTTGTGGGCTAATATGCCATCGTAACCTAGCACTGATACGCGGTTAAGGCATGACTAAGGAGAACTCTTGTTTCCGATCCTGCACCTCTAAGTGTTGGGTCGGTTTTTTCGTATCGCCTTAGCCGGGATTTTATAATAAAATAAACTCACATCACAGGAGGCGCGTAAGCGATGAGTCGCCCGATCCGAGATCATGAAATTCTGTCGTCGGTATTTGCCAAGATGGACGCGGTCGCTATGGCCACGGCTGCAGGGGCGCTTTGCTCGCTGCTGATTTTCTTGGCAACGGCCGTTTTGTTAATTCAGGCTGCCCCGGAAAATTATCCTGTAGGCCAGCATTTGACCGACCTGTCTGATTATCTTCCCGGTTATAGCGTTAGCTGGGTCGGTGCTCTCATTGGCGCATTTTATGGCTTTCTGGCGGGTGCAATACTGGGTTTCTTTGCCGCAGTGTATTGGAACTTGACGCATTATTTTGCTCTTGGTGTGATGTTAATTAGCTCCGCGCAGCTGGCCGATTAAGGCAGTAACTTAAGTAGGGGAACACCAAAATATGGATGCGAGGAATCATGATGACGACAGGGTAAACCTCAAGTTACTGAAAGCGGCAATCAAATTTAATGCTCGTATACTCGGACTCACCGCGGGAACCTTGGCGGCGGTGGTCATGTATATTGCGACACAAGCCTCCGTAGTGAAGTGGGGTGATGACTCCGGCGGGTACTTGGGGTTACTCGCGATTTTCTTTCCCGGCTATTCTGTCTCCACTACTGGAGCGTGGATTGGTGCATTCTGGGCTTTTATCTATTTCAGCACAGGTAGTTGGTTGAGTTACAGAGTCTATGGGAAAGTATTAGGTACACGGATATCCGCTGCATTGCTGACTCCGGTTTCGATCGAAAACCCTATCCTCAAACCCTCTACGCTGCGTCTTCACGGCGTTAGCTTAGGGGTCGCTATAGGTTCTATCGCCGCTTTAAGTCTGTTTTCTTCGACAGCTTGGCTGGTGGTGCGAGGCACGGCAGACGAAAGTGTTCACGCAGCACTTTTCTCAAATTATATACCAGGCTATAGCGTCAGTATCATGGGTGGGTTGTGGGGCGCAATTGAATTATTTGGCCTCGTTTTTTTGTCATGCTTGTTGCTTTCTGCGATATACAACAGGTTAGTTGAAATTCGGCATAATACGCCTTAATGGCACCATAAATATGAATACAAATGAACACGTTGTTATCCTCGGTGCCGGCCCAGCAGGGCTTGCTACAGGGCATGAATTGAGCGTCAGTGGTGTCAAAGTGTCGTTGTTAGATCGCAATGACTTTGTTGGAGGACTGTGTAATACAAACGAGTATAAGGGGTACAAGTTCGATCTCGGAGGTCATCGTTGGTTTAGCAAGAACGAGGATTTGAATAATTGGTTTCGGAGGTTGATGGGTGATGAGGTAGTCTGGGTGCAGCGTATTAGCCGTATATACTACGATGGCGGTTATTATTTATATCCTATTAGCATTCTCAACGTTATTAAGAACGCGGGTATTCCCACGATCATACATGCAGGTATTACCTATCTGTGGTCGGCATTGCAGTATTCTATTTTTGACAAGTCGATCAATAATATGAAAGACGCCTACGTGGCTCAGTTTGGCGGAAAATTGTACGACATGTTCTTTCGCCGCTATAGTGAGAAAGTGTGGGGGCTCCCCTGTGAGAAGTTGTCCTCAGACTGGGTGTCTCAGCGCAGCGCCGGTTTGTCGATCTGGACCGTCATTCAGGAAGCCCTACTGGGGACTAAGTCGGATAATGAAAGCCTGATTGAGGAATTCATGTACCCGCGCGATGGTTACGTCCGTATCCCTCAGAGAATGGCGGAAGATATTGTCGCCAAGACGGGTCCTGATTCTGTGTTGCTTGAGTCAACAATCACTAAAATAAAATACATTGGCCCTAATGATTTTGAGGTAGTGTACCGCAAGCTTGACGGTGATGAGTATTCAATAAAGGCTACCACTGTCGTTTCAACCATCCCTTTAGGTTTACTGCCACGGATTATGGAGCCGGCGTGTGATCAAAAAGTAATTGATGCCTGTAAAGGACTGAGTTTCCGAGCATTGATTACGGTTAACCTCATCCTCAGTAAGGAAAGAGTGTCTATCGATACTTGGCTCTATGTTCAGGACGAAGACATTCTTTTTGGGCGTCTGCATGAGCCCAAGAACTGGAGTCCTGCGATGATTCCTGATCAATCGACGACGTCGCTAGTATTAGAGTGTTTCTGTACTAAAGATGACCATATCTGGAATATGACCGATGAAGCGGTAGGACAGCGGTGTATTGAGGATCTGGAGAAAAAGCTTAAATTTATTAAGAGCTCAGAAGTGATCGACTTTTCCTGTGTTCGGACGCTACAAGCCTATCCCGTCTATGACCTTGAATATGCGGATAAAATCGGTCTGATTAATGATTTCCTCGCACAATTTGAAGGTTTGCACGTCGTTGGGAGAGGGGGAACGCATCGCTACAATAACGCTGATCATTCCATTGAGATGGGGTTATTGTTGGCGCGAAAAATTCTTGGTTACGATGTTGATCATATGGATGTCAATACTGAGCCCGAGTACCAAGAGATTAAGCGTTCAGACGATTCCAGGCGTGATTTTTATAAGTTAGAGGAAGAGGAAGCGAGTGGCCAATAATGGGTTGCCTTATCTGCGATTAGTAGCTCCTTCTGATATCAATACAATAAGGGTGTGACGAGTGAATATCGGCATTGACGCAACCTGCTGGTGGAATAATCGCGGGTTTGGCCGCTTCACTCGGGGAATCCTAGTTGCATTATTTGAAATAGATTCTGAGCATCAATTTTTTCTCATAGCTGATCAGCCACTTGCTGAGCTGACACGGTTTGAGAACGTCACTGTTATACAGGCCCGTTCATCACTGCCGACAACGCAAGCCGCGGTAGCCGATGGCAGTAGGTCACTCTTGGACATGTATAGATTGGGTAAAGCCGTTGCGGGCTGTCCAATTGATGTGATGTTTTTCCCTGCGGTGTATTCCTGGTTCCCCGTGCCGTTACGATTTCCAGCCATGGTCACTGTGCACGATGCCATTGCAGAACATTATCCAACGTTGATTTTTCCTAGCTGGAAGGGTCGATTGTTCTGGAAAATGAAGATGAAAAGCGCAATCTGGGCGAGCCTGCGCGTTTTGACCGTCTCCAATGCGGCTAAAGAAGAGATTGTGAAATATATTGGTGTTGATAGAGATGTCATCGATGTGACCAGTGAAGCGCCTGATCCGCAATTCCAACCAACACATGACGAGGTGCGTGAGCGCGCTGCGCGCCAGCGAGCTCAGATTCCTGCGCGTGCGTCTGTCATTCTCTTTGTTGGCGGACTGGCGCCGCACAAGAATCTGAGCGGATTTCTGGACGGCTTCGAAAAATCACTGAATAACGACTGTATGCGGCATGTTCATGTAGCCCTGATCGGTGATTTAAAGGGCGCTGGATTCTTTTCAAATTACAATAGCCTGTATACTAAGGTAAAGACTAATCCGCTGCTTGCCGAAAGGGTACATTTTAGCGGGTATGTGCCAGACGAGGATCTGGTGGCGTTGTATAGCTCTGCTTTTGCAGTGACGATGCCGTCGTATTCTGAGGGCTTTGGCCTGCCGGCTATTGAGGCTATGGCCTGTGGTGCTCCGGTGCTGGCAAGTGATAGGGGATCGCTGCCGGAAGTTATCGGCGATGCTGGGCTATATTTTGATCCTTTTGATGTTGAATCTATTTCGAAGGCTATTATAGAAATGGCGGACAACGACATTTTGAGACGCCAACTGTCGTGCAACGCACTGGCAAGGGCGAAGACTTTTACGTGGCAGCATGCGGCCCAAGTAACGCTCACTTATCTTGAAGCTATGGCTAAGAAATGAAGCGCGCACGGGTACCGACTAGCGTTAATCAAGCAAAAGCTTATCGGCGTATCACGCATTGAACAGCGACGAGATAACCGATTCTTCGGAGGCGAAAGTCAAGGACAGGAATCAGCACATAAGCGTGATTATGCCGGTCTATAACGGCGCTGAGTTTATACCTCAGAGTTTGCCCCCGCTCATTGAGATGATGCATCGAGGAGAAATCCTTGAAGTTATTGTGGTTGATGACGGTTCAACAGACGGTAGTAAGCAGATAGCGCAGACGATAGGGGCTAGGGTGTTGTCCTCGGGTGGCCGCCTGGGTCCGGGAGGGGCTAGAAATCACGCTGCCAATACTGCGATGGGCGATATACTCTGGTTTGTTGATGCGGACGTGGTGGTGCACGCAGACGCCTCGAGGCGCCTGGCTATCGGGTTTGACGCAGAACAAGTGGTTGCGGTATTTGGGTCTTACGACAGCAATCCGCCTGCTAGAAACTTCTTTTCCCGCTACAAAAATCTTGTACATCACTATTATCACAACCGGGCGAAGGATGAAGCACACACTTTTTGGTCGGGGTGTGGTGCCGTTAAGCGCGCCGATTTTCTCAGTTGCGGGGGTTTCGATGTCGAGCGCTATCAATATCCATCCATTGAGGATATTGAGCTTGGACACCGCATGATAAAAGCGGGCGGTCGGATACGCTTGTTGCGAGACGTGCAGTGTACGCACCTGAAAGTGTGGCGATTTTGGAATCTCATTCACACGGAGATATTTAGACGCGCAATACCCTGGTCACGCTTGATTGTTGCTTCCTCAGAGGGCATACCTAACGACCTTAATGTCGGTGCCGCGGAGCAGGCGCGAGCAGGCTTAGCAGGCATATTGCTGCTCGCGATTCTGGCTTTTCTTATGGGTTACAGTAGTGGCGCTTTGGTGTTGGTCGTGGGGCTACTAGTGCTTATGGCCAATCGCGATATCGCTATTTTTTTTTATAGAAACGGAGGCTTTCTATTTGCTTTTTGCGCAGTCTTTTTTCACCAGATATACTACTTATATAGTGCGTCTGCGTTCGTCTGGGTTTTTTTCGAACACAACATTATACGTTTAAAGTCTTCATGAGGTGTGGACTTTATCGGCAGGTTGCGCTGTTCTGAAAAGCGGCTTTAGTCCCTAGTAATCTAGCTCCATTCCTGCAGATTATACAGGTGGTTTTTACGATACACGCCGGTGCTGACAAACAGCCCGGAAAAACAGGCTTTCCCTCTCCATTGAAAATACTCTCCTTAACTGCCCTGCGAGAACTGCTTAAATTATCCCTGCCGATGATGGTGTCGCAGGGTGCGTTCGCGGTTATGGTCTTCACTGATCGTCTGTTTATGTCCTATATTGACGCCACACATATTGCCGCGTCATTGGGGGGCGGTGTGGCAGCGTTCTTTTGCTTTTCGCTGTTTATGGGGCTGATAACCTATGGTAACGCCCTAGTCGCACAGTACTTTGGCGCAGGACAATTGGCCAAGTGCTCGCTAGTGACGACTCAGGGTGTTTTGATCGTGTTGGGCAGTGTGCCCTTTTTAGTGGTAATGACCTATTTCGGTGGCCAAGCATTTGGCATGCTTGGACATGCGCCCGCTCAAGTGCCACTGGAACAGACGTATTTTTATATTCTGATGGGCGGCAGTGTTTTCACGCTACTCAAAGCCTGCTTAGCATCCTATTTTGCTGGCATTGGGCGCACGCGCGTTGTCATGATCGCCGATCTGTCAGGCGCTGCTCTCAACGTCCCGCTCTCATGGGCACTTATATTTGGGCACTTTGGCATGCCCGCAATGGGGATCGCAGGAGCGGCCTTCGGTACTATCGCTGCGACTGTTTTCGCCATCGGCGTGTTCTTGTACTTCTATCTGTCAGCGCAACACCAGCGTCAGTTTTCGGTGGCGCAGTCCTGGCGCTTGGACCGAGGAATCATGCGTCGCTATCTGCGTCTGGGTATGCCTTCGGGGTTGGAGTCGTTTATGAACACCTCTAGTTTCAACTTGTTTTTACTGCTGTTCCAATCCTACGGTGTGGTGCAGGGTGCAGCGATGGCGATTGTGTTCAACTGGGACATGCTCTCGTTTATCCCGATGATAGGATTGAATATTGGGGTCATGAGCTTCATCGGTCGCTTAGTAGGTGGTGGCAATATGGCAAGAGCAAACCAGGTGATTTCTTCAGGTTTTATCGTTGGACTGGGTTACTCTGGCGTGTTGGCTGTTGTTTTCCTTGTGTTTCGTGAAAGTCTGATCGATGTGTTTGAGACATCGGGAGACAGTTTCGCTGCGATACGGGAGCTCGCTAGCGGCATGATGATCGGTTTAGTCACGTATATGCTTGCGGATGCTACGATTTTAGTCGCCGGTGGCGCGCTTCGAGGTGCAGGGGATACGCGTTGGATTATGGTGACGTCGATTTCTATGCACTGGGTGATGCTGGTGGTTCAGTATGGCGTGATTGTTGTCTATGGCTATGGGCCACGGGTTTCCTGGTGGGTTTTCGTTGCTATGCTGATCATACTGGGCCTGCTTTACTTAGGCCGGCTGCTCGGCGGAACATGGCGTCATCCCGAGCGGCTTGCGCGGGTAATGCGTGAATAGACAGACAATTTAAAGCGTGAGAAGACGCCGCAGTAAACTATCTTTTTCTTTGTCTGCCTCTTTTTTTACATAAGCTACATCTGTGATTCCTGCTAAGTGATGAACAATTTCTGCTTGCTCTATGTGTGGCTTAATTGATTCTATGTCTAAAATATCGGCTTGTATAAATTTTATTTTTCTTCTTTTTAATTCATTAACTCTCTCAGAAATAAACCTATTATCTATTGCAATAACCTCATACTTCCAGCTAAAACCTGAATAAAGCTTACAAAGTTCTGTTCCAATATATCCAAGAGCTCCTGTAATCACAATTTTCTTCATATTTAAGATCTATTAAAATTTTTCAAAAAATATCCTAAATAAAACAGAGAATATGTGGTGAAATTTAATTTTTTTTCCTTCTTCATGTGTTCTGCCATTGTAACTAATTGGAACTTCAAAAAATTTTTTTCCCTTCTTAACAACTTTACATAATATTTCAGCATGCTGTTCTACATAATGAATAAGCGATTTAACACCCTCGTCGTCTTCACATTCATTCCATGACCAAAATGCATTGCCAGCATTAAATCCTACTTTATTAGATAATGGCATTTGAATAAATAAAATCCTTAAAGCAGTCAATTTCAGTAGCAGATAAAATCATCACAACCACCTACTTATCTATACTAACACGCATTCGTGAAAACAAAGCTAGAACAATAAAAAATATAGGAAATATAGATTTGGCACCCCATATACTATAATGTAATTCAGTTACCAATATATATAAAATAAAACTACCACAAAATATTAATACTCTCTTTTCAAAAGAGTATTTTTCATCTCGAATACTAGGTGTTTGCCTAGCAACATTACGTGTAATATTAATTATAACTATCAATCCAAACATAACCACTATAAAAAGCGGAGCCCCAAGTCTTGCAAGTGTTTCAATAAGCCCTACATCTCCACCCTTCAACATCCCAAAAGAAGTGTAGCCATCACCTAAAATAAGCATTAAAGGAAAACTTACAACAGACTCAATGTAACGAAAATAATTAAACAATATAATTTTAATTCTACCACAGTTTTGTTCAATGGGATTTCTAATGGTGTTGTAAATTCTGCACGTCGCTTGTCTGATGTGTTGATCGGTTCCTTCACTGTAGTTTTTGCCGGAATATCGGACATGCTTTCACCATCTTCTAACAGTACCGCAATTGTAGAATTTACAGGCACTGAGGCTGTTCCTTCGGCTACCAATAATTTACCAATTATGCCGTCCTCAACTGCTTCGAATTCCATTGTAGCCTTATCGGTTTCTATTTCAGCTAAAATGTCTCCTGATTTAATAGTGTCACCCTCTGCTACAAGCCATTTGGTTAGCGTGCCTTCTTCCATTGTTGGTGAAAGCGCAGGCATTAAAATATCTACTGCCATAGTTTAGGCCTCCAAGTCTGCGTAAATATCAGTCCAAAGCTCTTCTGAAGCGGGCTCAGGGCTCTCTTTTGCAAAATCTGCACTCTTATTTACTATCTCTTTGATTTCCTTATCGATCAATTTTAAA